>Ga0310691_10001910_pt1 | contig 29792 bp, 33 predicted proteins | sample 176DNAGHGlowgp2_FD_203887 | JGI IMG/M metagenome (GOLD analysis project Ga0310691, IMG submission 203887) | Sheep rumen microbial communities from Palmerston North, Manawatu-Wanganui, New Zealand - 1766 DNA GHGlow gp2 (v2) (version 2) | ecosystem: Host-associated > Mammals > Digestive system >... | reverse complement strand
CAGTGCTAGCACAGAGTTCGAACTAGACAACGTTTGTAGTTGTAGAGAAGGTGACTTGGTGTATTACAATTCTGAGGAATGTGGTGGTCAAGGAATCCACAGAACAATAAGTGGTGAAACATATTGTGATGGATACGATAAACGTGTTTATCTCTACAAGCAAGTATCTTATGATGGCGGTGAGACTTGGGAAACTACTGCCACAACATCTTCGTTAGTTGAGAAGAATAGTGAGGATTGTGGTTATGTGCCACCAACTCCACCTAGTGATTGGGATATAACAGCTAAGTTTAATGTAAATAGCACAAGTAGCCCAACAAAAATCGTAAATAGAACAACTGGTTTTAATAAGGTTGAAATAGATGGTGTTGAACAACCAAGTGTTGAAACAGACTATACGTTTAATACTACTGGTGAACATACAGTTAAATTTGCATTGACAGACCCAACAAGTATCAATAATAATGCTTTTCGAGGTTGTGCTAATATGAAAAGTGCTGTTATATCAGATAGTGTAACAAGTATTGGTGATTATGCTTTCGATAGTTGTAGTGGTCTTACAAGTTGTACAATAGGTAATGGCGTTACAAGTATTGGTGATTATGCTTTCTATCAATGTAGTGGTCTTACAAGTTGTACAATAGGCAACAGTGTTACACGTATTGGTGATTATGCTTTCCAATATTGTAGTGGTCTTACAAGTATAACCATCCCTAATAGTGTTACAAATATTGGTAATTATGCTTTCGATAGTTGTCGTGGTCTTACAAGTTGTACTATAGGTAATGGTGTTACAAGTATTGGCAAATATGCTTTCCAAAGTTGTAGCGGTCTTACAAGTATAGACATACCAGATAATGTCACAAGCATTGGCGATAGTATTTTCGATTATTGTTATAAACTTACAAGCGTTACTATTGGTAGTGGGCTTACAAATGTTGGTTTTAGTATTTTCTCTTTTTGTAGCGGTCTTACAAGTGTAAACGTAGATAATAATAATACTGTTTTTGATAGTAGAGATAATTGTAATGCAATAATAGAAACAAACACAAATACACTTGTAGCTGGCTGTAAAAACACAATAATACCTAATAGTGTTACGAGTATTGATAATGGTGCTTTCAATCAGTGTATTAATCTTACAAGTATAACTATACCTAATAGCGTTACAAATATTGGTAGATATGTTTTCGATTTTTGTATTGGTTTAAAAAGATTAAATAGTAATACTGATGGAGAATTTAACATACCAGATAGTGTTACAAGTATTGGAGAGTTTGCATTCAGTCAATGTCGTGATATGAAGACTTGTACCCTTGGTAATAGCGTTAAAAATATTGATTTCCAAGCTTTTTATAATTGTAGCGGTCTTACAAGTATAACTATACCAGATAGTGTTACAAGTATTGGCGATGGCGTTTTTAGAGAGTGTAGAAGTCTTACAAGTATAACTATACCAGATAGTGTTACAAGTATTGGCAAATATGCTTTCAAATATTGTACTAATCTTGAAAGTGTCACATTAGGTAATGGAATTACAAACATTAGTGAACAACTTTTCATTCGTTGTTATAAACTTACAGGTATAACTATACCTGATAGCGTTACAAGTATTGGTGATACTGCTTTCAGTCAGTGTACTAGACTTACAACTTGTGTATTAGGTAATGGCGTTACAAATATCAGTAGTCATGCTTTCAATCAGTGTAGTAGTCTTACAAGTATAACATCTAATGCAGTTACAGCTCCTACAATAACAGCTTATACATTCTATAGCGTAAATACTGGAGGTACATTATATGTTCCTCAAGGAAGTAGTGGTTATGATGTATGGATGGGAACAGGAGATTGTTACTTAGGAAAGTATAATTGGACTAAGGTAGAACAATAATATTAAATAAAAAAGAGTAACTATTCGATTGGTTACTCTTTTTTTTATATTTTATATATGAGTAATATGTATAAACCAAATTACGGAGAGCCAAATTTAGGCAACAACGTCCAGATAGTAGGTGGAGCTAATTTTGGGTCAGAACCATATCTTATAACGATTGGTGATAACACCACAATATCATTCGACTGCGCATTTGTTACACACGATGCAGCAACAAGGGTTATAAGAAATCTACCAGATGGAAATAAAGAAACGGTAATATATGCTCCAATTAACATAGGAAACAATTGTTTTATAGGGTGTAGAACAGTCATTCTTCCAGGTGTTACAATTGGTGATAATTGTATTATCGGAGCTGGAAGCATTGTAAATAAAAATATTCCTTCAAACACAGTTGCAACAGGAGTTCCATGCAAACCAATATGTACATTAGATGAATATAGGGAGAAACATAAGGATGATTTTATGTATATTGTTTCGAAACCATTTGAAGAGAAAAAGAAAATATTGTTAGATAAATTCGGAAAAAAATGAGGAATATATTAGTTACAGGTTGTGCAGGATTTATAGGCACAAATCTTATTGCAAAATTACTTAAAGACAAGAATAATTTCATTGTTGGTGTTGATAATCTCAGCCCATATTATGACGTGAGAATTAAGGATGAGAATATACAATCAAATAGAAACAATCGATTTGAATTCATATTTGCTGACATTACAGATGAATATATGATGAGAACAAGGGTGTTCGACAAATATAAGTTCAATACTGTTATTCATCTTGCAGCACAAGCTGGGGTTGGATATTCAATAGAGCATCCATTGGAGGTGATAGACACCAATATAAAAGGGTTTGACATTGTTATAAGGCTATCACATCAGAATGGCGTTAGTCAATTCATTTACGCCTCTTCCAGCACCGTTTTAGGAGACCATGATGGAATTTATGAACAGAAGTCACCTTATGGCGTTACAAAAGCCACAAATGAGGCTCAGGGGAGAATGTACGCAAAGTTATTTGGTGATATGCAAATAACTGGTCTTCGTCTTTATACCGTCTATGGCGAAAGAATGAGACCAGACCTTGCGATTGCAAAGTTCACCAAGGCAATATATGATGATGAGGAAATTCATATATTCGGTAATGGTAGAATATACAGGGATTTCACATATATTGATGATGTAACAGAGGCATTCAAGGTTGTAATGGAATCAGAGTCAAAACACAATGGAAAGGTATATGATGTCGGAAATGGAAAACCATATAGTCTACTGGAATTGATTGATATTATAAAGAATATATTACATAGGGAAGATTATAATAAACTGATATATGAAGGTGAGAAACCATATGACGCAAAGTTAACAACAGCCTGGGCTAGTGGACTCAGGAATGATTTTGGGTTCTATTGTAAAATTACCATTGAAGAAGGATTAAAAAGATATTGTAATTGGGTAAATATCAAGAAAAAAGAGTGAGATTCGCTTTCTCACTCTTTTTTTCTTATTCAAAATTGAATTCTTTAAATTCCCCCGTCTCTTTCTCTTTTTTCCAAACTCTTTGGTTACTAGAACCTCTAAAAGGCAATGATAGGTCTTTCTTTTCTATCTCAAATTTTCCATCTACAATCCAGTCAGCATACTGTAAAATTTCACTTAAATGTTCCTTTACATGTTCAAAGGTAAAACCTGTGTAAATCCAAATATCCTTCTCAGGGTATTTTTCTTTAAGTTCCTTGGAGAAAGACAATACATCTTTGTAGGAACAAAGCGGGTCTCCCCCTGAGAACGTCACACCTTTCATAAATGGCTTCTCAAGCTCTTCAAAAACCTTTTTCTTATCATCTTCGGTAAACTCTCTGCCACTGTTAAAATCCCAGGTCTCCTGATTATGACACCCTTTGCAGTGGTGTACGCACCCAGACACCCAAATGGTAATTCTGAACCCGACTCCATTCTCCACGTCTGGGTACGTAATGTTATGTATTCTCATAATTAAAATTTCTCTATGTGTTTTACTCTATCTTTAACCTCTTCCTGTTTTCCAAAGTTAAATGCTGTAGTATAGTCACCTGTTAAATATCCAGTAACTCTTCTAAGTCTGCTGATATTCTTGCTACCACAAACTGGACAAGTATCACCCATTTCATCAGTATATCCACATTCATTACACGTGTCATTTGGAACATTGATTGCGAAGTAAGGTATATCTTTATCCATTGCATATTGAACTATCGCCTCAAGTGCTTCAAGGTTGTTCTTTGTAGTACTTGGTAATTCAACATATGTGATACATCCTGCTGTAGAGTAACTTGTTAGTTTTGATTCAATGTCAATCTTCTGGAAAGGACTCATCTTATGCCATACTGGAACGTGCATTGAGTTTGTAAAGTATTCTCTGTCTGACACATTCTCAATAACGCCATACTTATCTCTGAACTTCTTTAAAGCTGTGTGGCAAAGATTCTCTGCTGGAGTGAAGTATACTCCAAAGTTAAGTTTATATTTCTCTTTGTATCCTTTAATCTTCTCACTAAATAAACCCTCAATCTTCTTTGCAAGTTCCATACCTTCATCTGTGGTATGGTCTTTACCAATAAGAACCTGAAGAGTTTCTGCAAGTCCAAGCTGTCCAAGAGCAAGTGTTCCGTGCTTCAATGCTGAACGAATACCTTCCTCAGGAACATATCCTGCCATTGTATTATTCTCCCACATAAACTTAGCTGAAGCAGGAGACTGGCTGCATATCCATTCGAATCTCTCAATAAGCATATCCTTTGCTTCATCAAGCTTTTTCGTAAGTAACTTGAAGAACTCTTTTTCCACAATCTCCTGTAGACTCTCAGAATCACTTATTTCGGTATTTAAAGCCTTCTCCTTGGCTTCCATTGCCAGGGTTGGCATAATTATAGTCACAGGGCAAATATTGCCTCTACCGTCCTTTAATTGACCAAATCCGTTAATATCAAATCCATTGGCGGTTCTACAACCCATTGTGCTAAAATAAGTCTTTGGGTCATTTGGGTCATATCCAGCATTTCCACTCCAGTCACAGTTTGCATAATTAGGATAAAGCCTCTGTGATGTTGATTTCAACGCAAGTTTGAATAAATCATAGTTAGGCTCTCCTTCTTTCCTGTTTACACCACTCATCATCTGAAAAATTCCGCATGGGAAAATAGGGGTTTTCTTAAACTTTCCAACTCCATTTATAGAACCTTCAAGGATTGCCTTGATTACCATTCTACCCTCAGGTAGTGTGCAAGTCCCATAATTGATTGATGTGAATGGTAACTGGTTTCCAGACCTGCTTTGAAGTGTATTTAGGTTATGATACATACCCTCTACTGCCTGCTTAAGTTCCTTTGTGGTCTGGTTTATGGCATATGTATATACATTTCCGCTTGACTTATATTTCTCATCTTCAATTGACATTGTGTCATTAAACTCTTCTATTGGTAGTTTTACCCCTTCAATATATTTTGCCCCACTCTTGAAATGTTTATAGAAAGATTTGCGAACATATGGGACCATTGTCCAATCCAGGTGTGTTGCACTTACTCCACCAAATTGCTGAAGACTCTGTAGCTGGAACAACACTGCAACCAACTGGAATGCTGTGTTAATGCTGTTTGCTGGTCTTACATCTGTCTGCCTAGTGTTGAAGCCATTTGCAAGTAGGTCATCAAATGGAACTGACAGGCAGTTATGCATTCCAGCAGCATAACTATCAAGGTCGTGAATGTAAATCTCGTTATTAAGGTGATTGTTTCTTGACTTTCTAGACATACAGTATTTGAGTGCATAATCCTTCAATACAAGCCTGTTTACTTCACCCATTCTTCCACCAAAGGAATGCTCGTCAACATTTGCATTCTGGTTTTGTATATCAGTAGCAAGAAGCTTCTTTGTAATATCCTTGTAAAGTTTGTCTTTATTCTCCCTTATCAGCTTATGATTGTACCTGTATATAATGTATGCTTTTGCAACTTCCTTGTCAATATCCATAAGGCATTTTTCTACATTGTCCTGGATATCCTCAACATGCACAGTTTCATCTGATTGAATGTTGTAAATTTTTCTCATACAGTCGATTACACTGTAGTCTGCTGGCTTTCCACACGATTCAAATGCCTTCTCTATGGCTCTTTCTATTTTTTGAATTTGGAACAACTCTTCTGTTTTGTCACGTTTAATTACCTGCATAAACAAAAGTTAATTTTTTTAATTAGTTATTTTCATTTTCGGTCAACCTTTTATTGTTTGTTTTTATATCATCGATGCAAAAAATAAATATACCAAATTGTGCAAATATACGTAAAAAAATTGACCATTTTGGAAAAAAAATGGCTACCAAAGTTGTAACCTATTGATAGCCAAGTTCCTCCATTCAAATAAAAAAAATACCACGATTTTTTTATATATTTTCCGTTTTCTTCAACTGCCTCATAATCTCTTCTTGCGTCTTAAGTTGCTCTTCTTTTCTTTTCTCTTTCATTTCGTAGATACTGTTGAGTTCATCCACGTTTTCAGTACTAATCCTACACGTACCATTGTTGAACTCTACACCATTGAACACCTTACCACTCTTGCCTGCTCTGTTCTTCAATATGGCTATTGTTGCCTTGTTGTTTGCAATATCGTCAACAGTTCTGGCAATAGACATAATTACATGAGCAATCTGAGCTTTCTTCACAGAGCCACCAATTTTATCCATTGTTACAAGTTCGAGGTTGATAGAATCCTTAGTACCTTGTGAAGGAATCCAAATGGCTATGTCAAGTTCACCTGCCATTGCCTCGAAGAGTCGCATGGTTTTACCTTCCTTTTCAAACTCATTTGTAATAGATTTATCAGCCTCATGCTCAAGACATTCAAAATAGTCTATGATTACCAGGTCTGGCTTGAATCCTGTGTTAATAAGTTTTTGGATAAACCTCTTTATTTGTCTAGCTGTCTTCTCACCGCTTGGGAATTTTACAATTCTAAGGTTTTTCTCCAATTTCTCCTTGTCTGGGAATTGTTCTATGGTTTTCTTAACCAGTTCGATGTTTTCAGGCTTGGATAGGTCTCTAGCCTCGATTCCTGTAATCCTACCAAGGTGTTTTCTCTGTATTTGCTTGATTCTATCTTCAAATACAATCTGTAGAACCTTGAAACCACTACAAGCTGCATGTGAAGCCATTGCTGTGGTAAGACTGGTTTTACCGAATGAAGTAGGACCGATAATTACACCAAGTTCGCCCTTACCAAGTCCACCTTCAAGCACTTCATCAATCTTATCAATACCTGTTGGAATTGGCGTTCTATAGTCATCTGACAGTGTTTCGTTAATATGGTCAAACAAACCCTCTCCGAAATCATTGTGTACTCCCATAGCCATTGCTTCATTCAGAAGTCCAACACACCTGTCATATTGGTCATCAGCGCCTTTTTCTGCTATTTTGAGTATTTCATTAGCAGTCTTCACAATGTTCTGCTGACGGAAAAACTTCTCAGCCTTTACCCTAGTGCTTTCAACGCCAGAAGAATTAGTTTCCTTTACTTTTTCAAGGACTGCAAGGTATGTCTCTGTCTCTTTCTCAGAATGTGACAAATCCCTTAATTCAATACCAAGTACGTCATAATCTGGTACATTACCATATACGTCATAGTAGTTTTTCATAACCCCAACCAGTGTTTTAAGGTTGGGGTCTGTGAACATATTTTGGTCTATAATTGGGCTTAAGTCTTCGAAGAAAGCGTGGTTAGCCATGAACTCGTGAGCAAGCTTATACTGGAAATCTTCACCAAGATAGCCTAAATTTTCTCTGTTTCTCTGAGCCATTTACCACGACCTCCTATTAAAAATAAAGTGACTTCATGTAATTTTTTGTCTTCTCAGCTACTACACGTCCCCATGCATTCTCAACTCTCTTATTTGCAAGGGCAAGACTGTAGGCATATCTTCTTGGTTTTCCTATTTTTTTGGAAACCTTTATTGTTTCTCCATTTTCATCAGTCTTGGTTGTTGTTTCACTTCCTGGGTAGTAATCTTCTGATGTTGTGTAACCAGTAAGGTATTTGGATGAATCCTTCGGATTAAAGCGACCAGCCTCCTTGATTTCCTCTCTGCTTGGGGAACAAGCCTCACAAATCTTCTTAGTAATCTGAAGCAATACATCTGGCTTATCCAAAATCATTGCTTTTAACACCTCGTGTTCAAAACTAAGTCTTCCTTCATTTGCCTTGAAGAACGCCTCCTTATCGTAGGAGAATGTCTGCCCATCCTTGTTTGTAACCTTCACGTTTTTGTTACTGAGGTCAACCTTTTCACGTATTGGCTTTGGATACGCATACCCATCCCAAATCTTTGTTATTACGTCACGTTTATTGTCCGATACGACGAACTTGAACGTGCAAGCCCAAGGCTCTAGTGGCTGACCAGCAAATTCCTCAAAAGCTTCTGGTTCTTTTGGATTAAAGTAATACCATGTGTATACTCTACTCTTTGATTTCAAGTCATCATCAATTAAGTTAACAATTTCATCAACTTTTTCCTTGAAATCGATAGTACCCATACTACCCTCGATAAAATTGTAAATTCTGAAATTCCTTTTGCAAATGATGTTGTCGTTTACAAAAAGTGTAAACTCGAATCTCTCTTCTTTGTAATCTTTTGTTTCCATTAATAAAATTAATTAAGTTAAACAATCTCTTTTGTTCTCTCGTTTTGTAATGCAAAGATATATAAAAAAAGTTAAAAAAGCAAATTTTCTATTAACAAAATTATAAAAAAATGCAGTCAACAATGACCGCATTCTCTTTATGATATTCTAACATACTCAGACAGAATCTTTTTCATATCGTAGTCCTTAAGTTGATTAATAAACCCTGGTTTATCTCCACATTGTTCCATACCAGCCCAAGGGTGTACATGGTGAAGAATAGCGCCCTTCATAAGTTCAAGTAGTTCTACTAGTTTATCTCCTTTAGGAACTTGATGTAGTCTATCCATTATATTATCCATTTCCTCTTCTTTAACTAATGTATCTCTATCCATTAAGTCATGACTAACTTCAGAATCTCTATTACTCATTATATTAATTCTATTAGCCACTATATTAATAAGACTGTTAGCCATATTCTTTTCACCAGTTGCTATACCCTTTTTATATTTCAATTGTATATATGCTGGGTCAGTACCATTGAATATAACATTACCTACAATACCGTTTTCTACTAACCCAGAACCAGCATCACCTCTTATACCAGCTCTTATATCTACTTCACTTGTCTTTGATTTGTCATCATATTTGAGTATGACATCCTCAGAACCTCTACCAACAACGGCAATGTCACTAGAATCAGGGAATGAACCATTAGTATTGTTATTCCATTCAATTGCTGGCATGGGATTTCTCTCAGAATTTTGTAAAAGGGTTGTGGCATCCTCTGAAGAACAAAACGTATTATATTGTGGCTGCGATATAAGCGGTCCTATGTAATACCTCTGTGCTGAAGAAAATTCACCAGTTTCGTCGGCAATAATTAACACAGCTTCTCCAACCTTAGGGACTACCTGCAATGACTTAGGAAGTAATGGAAAAGCCCAAGGAATAAGCTCATTTATCTTCTGTTTCTGTTTGTCTATATCAAGTTTTGCACGTACTCTAAGTCCATTGGCATAGCCTTTTGAAAATTTGTCTTCAACCTCTATTACCTTTCCTATTTTCATTAAAACCTTACCCATTGCTCAAAACACCCCTTTTTTTAAGTTCCTCATTGGCTTTAATAAACAAGCTATCTAATTCTTGCAAATCGCCAACTAAAGATATTATCTTATCTTTTTTAACGTTATATTCGTTTTCATAACCCATTATCTTCAAGTTTATCTCAGCATTTGATAACTTTGAAAAATCAACTTTCTTTTTCATTATACTACAGTTCCATTAAGTGTTTCATTTCCACAATTAAGGTTAGTACCCATAGCAGGTCCTACCTGAATGTTCAACGTGCCTGGGGCCATACCAACCTGAACAACCGCATCCAATTTCATTGCCCTGAATATTTCCTTTGTTGTTGCAAACGCATGCGCAACTGTAAGGTTAGGACTACCATCAGGCATTGGTCCTGTAGGAATTCCCATCATATTCAAATCTTTCACAATGTTGGATGTTGATGTTATAACAGACAGACCAGGTCTTTTAATTAAAGAACATACCAATAACAACCTAGGTAACTGTTGTGCTGGCGGTCTTGTATCTGAAAAATAATTTTTAATACTCTGGCAAATTTGTGATATACCCATAGTTATTATTTTTTTAACAGTTATTAGTTGATGGTTTATCTCCTGCTCTAGTTGAACTTACATCAATATCAGCATAATCAACAGTATCAAGCTTAGTTTCAAGGTCCTGATTACCAAATCTAAACCATATAAGAGGACAATTCTTAATGATATTATCTATTAATTCAGCATAAGCATCAAGTTTTTCTCTAACGATTATACTACCCATCAATTCAATAATAGGATGTAAGTATTTCATTAGAAGTTTCAATAACTCCTGAATCAACAGGTCACGCACTTCCTTTACAAGTGCGTTTATGATATTCATCATGGCCTTAAGAAGGTCTTCTACTGTAAACTTCTTCCAAGACCCACCCATAAGTCTCTCATTGACTTCAAGAAGCATAAGAACTTTTGGAGACATTACAGCATTAATAAGCGCCATAACAAGATTCTCTATAAGGTCTAGAACAAAAGAAAATTGTACATTGTATTTATCTTCTCCATCACTTCCTTCGCTTACTGTTGCAGCAGCTCTATCAATTGCTCTACTAAGAATTTCCTTCTTTTCATGTAGTTCAGTTGCAGAATCATATTCTTCAAGTATTTTATTAACATCAGTGAAAACACCAGCGTCCCTGGTGACATTACCAAATGCTTGCCTTTTAGCCCTTTTCTGTTCTGCCCTTTTTAATAAATCATCATATTTTGCGTTATCAAAAGAGAAATAACACTCATTTGATTCAGATTCGTCAGTGTTTACAATATTTTTTACAATGCTTACTATTCTTTCCTGTGCTTCCTGTTGTTTCTGAGCAAGTGTAAGATTAATACCAAGCTTGGTGTTTACGAGAGTTTGCAGAAGCGTAGATGCCATAACTTTAGCATCAAATAGCTTCATGCCCATTACATAGTCGTAATTGAACTCATAAACAGTTAGTCCAGGATAACATTCAATAAGATTAGGAATTAACTTTTTGGTGTCTTCAACTTCAACGTTACCAGATTTAACATTTATCTTTATAGTTGCACTACCTATTGTCACTGGTATATAATCATCAATTTTACTACCTTCAGTAGCTGTTAATGGTATTGTATATTTACCATTTGGGTCATAATTACCATTAGCGTCGAATAACAACTTTTTAAATCTCCATACTGGTTCTCCATCTGCTACTGATGGTATATGTATATATGGCTTAGGTAATATTGTGAATCTGAATTTGTTACTTGCAAGCCCACTGATTCTAGAGCCTGCTGATGAATTGTCTATGTATTGAAGATTACATATTGCTTTCTCTTTAGAATAATCCCTTGATTTGTTTTTTGTTTTAACACCAGTGGTCTTGTATTTACCCTTGACATATGTTTTTTCAGGTTTTCCTGCTGCATAACTCCCTATGATATTATCGCCAAGCTGGTCTTTTCTCCTTATGTACCAGTTAACACTAGTAAGGTCATCTGATACTGGAACAATGGTATTACTTACAATATCTCCACTACTGTTTCTTGTAGCGTCAATACACATAGAAAGCACACCTGGTGATTTTGTGGCGTATTTAAATGTGTTGCCTGGAAGAATTGATGATGATTGTATTTCAGATGGATTTATCTTTAACTCTTGCAATAACGTTCCATTTTCTGGTGATACAGTATATTTCCCAAGACCATGTACATCATCACCAAAAGTAGCTCCATCTACATCTACGTTGGAAGGGTTAGGAAATTTTCCCTTGTGCATTACAAACCAAAGAAACGCATCGAAGTCATCAGCTCTTGCAAACTTATAAACATCATCAACACCGTTTTGACCGAAATACATGTCACGTCCAAAATCAGACAGTGGACTTACTGACAATTTATCAAGGAAGTCTATCGATTCTATGTCAATATCAATACCATATTCGTTAGGCGTATTAATATTAGTAATTTCTTTGTGTAACTTTCTATATTTCTCTGGTATTCTTGGGTCTATTGAGCAAGAAACCATGTTCTTCAAGTTTGTAAGAAGAACAGCCTTTACTCCAACCTCAAGAGCTGGTAGTGTATAAATTAAGAAGTCTGTTAGCCATAATTTCAAATCTTCGTATGTTACTCCAGCATGTTCCAAGAGTTTCAGCAAAAACTCCATAGGACTAACTGAGAAAGTAGCAGACAAAGATGGCATGTTAACCATAATCTCCATTATGGTCAACACCTTATCAATCATAGCTTTCGCAGTATCGATGGTTGCCACCGTCTCTGCTTCCATCTTCTTTAAATTAGCCATTATTTCTTATTAAGCTGAATTGTCTTAGTTTTTTCTTGTTCATTGAGTGAATCATCAACAATTTTTCTTATGTCATCAAAATCAAATGACATATTCTTTGCTGCTTCTCCATTTTCAAGAGCGCCTTTAACATCACCATTATGATGATAAATGTCAGTTAGAAGTTTTGCAATATCAAGTTTTTTAGCAATTGCCTTGTCCTTCATTGACATGTAGTCATTAATTGCTTTAGCATATTTTGCCTTAGCGTCCATTGCCTCATCTTGTAGACTAGTAGCAGTGGCTAATTTGTTAATTTCATTCTGTGATTGCACAATTTGTTCATCAGCCAGTCTATATGTCTCTTGCAAAAGGTCTCTTATATTTTGAATATCGTTAAGTTCTATCTTAAGTTTTCCCATAGTTTTTTGTTATAAATAGATTATTTTGGATTTATTCGTTAATAAGTTCCCACTTAACATCATAATATTTTTTCTTATAAATCCTCATGGCATCTCTTATCTCTTTAGTGTTTAGCATAGTGGTTTCTTTAAGGAAAAGAAGAATTGAACTTTTATTAAATTTGTCACTACCCATCTGAGCGAATAACTCCTCCCAGTTTGTCATAAGATTAACCAACGCAGAACCAACTCTCTTCTCGTTCTCATTAAGTTTGAACTTCTCGGCATCATTGAGAATGTTTTGTATATTATCTACTGTAGAACCAGTAAGTTCAGATATAAAAGTCCTGGCAGCATCATTATCATTATAAGAAAATTTCATACTGTCATTTATATTTAATGATTCCTCTGCTGGGTTGTCATATGATGCATTCCTTTTCTGGTTTTTTATAAACTGGTTGATTTTATAATAAAGGTAGTTTTTACATATTGTACCACAATATGAATAAGCCTTATAACCTGATTCTGGTCTAAAACAGGATAATTTTGTCATAAGAAATGATATTGTGTCATCAAATGTTTCCTGGAATTCCTCATCAGGTGGATATAGGTTATATCTCCTAATAATTGATTCTACCATCTTTGTGAATGCTGGTCGAAGTATTGTGTTGTAAATTCTATTTTTCTCTTTTTCATCATTTGTAGTAATGTAATCTACAACAGCTTGTTCCTCACGCTCATAGAAGTAGCCTTTTCTTTCCTTTGAAGGCTTTCTGCCCCTCTTTTTCTTTACTTTTTCTTCAGTTACGCAAACTTCTGACATTTGTGATAATATTTATATTTGTGGGGATATGCCCCAGTTATTATTATTTATACTACTAAATATCACACCAAAGGCAATTCTGCGTAAATTAAACACACTTTCTTTCACATTCCCAAACGAGAATCTTCGTGTGCCTTGTTGATGTACTTAAAAAATGGCATTAACCATCGTAATTAATGCCATTGAAAATAACAAAATAAATATATGCAATAGGTAATGGCAAGTTACTCTTCTTCACTTGTCTCTGGCTTGTATTCTTTCTTCCTATCTTCTTTGTAGTACATTTCCCTTTTTGCAAGGTCAAACCACCACTGTGATTCTTCCTTCGGAACATTTTCCTTATATTGTTCAACAAGTGAACCCTTTCTTCCAAGTGAATGATTATATCCTACCTTAGGAATTACAAATACAATCTTTCCCTTGTTAGTTGCACGTAGAAGCCATTCATACCAGAATGTAATCTTAATTGATGGCTTCAAACCTCCTACTTCGTTCCAGTCTGCTTTATTGAATACAGAGCCAGTAAGATAAAAATCAAAGTAATTCTGTAGACAATCAAGGTCAATGTATCCAATCTCGTTTGAGAATGCACTAGCCCAAGCTGCTTCATTACCGAAGCCAATATACTTGCCATCGTTGAAGTCCGTTATATCCTCAAGGCACATAAATACACTTGTGTTAGGCATAAAGTCAATATATCTCTTAACATTGTCGAGCCAGATTGGTGTATATGTATCATCATACTCAAGAATTGAGAACCATTTAATATCATCACCAAGTTTCTTAACAGCACTATTAACCAGGTCTGCAAAGCTTGTTCCGTCTTCCTCAGATACTACAAGGGTTACACGGTCTGATTTTCCCTTAACCTTAGCTGCTGTAGTACCCTTTGGTACTGAAAGATATATCACAATACCCTCTGGTACTGAATCAATTGCATTATTCAGAAGTTCTATATTATCTTTACCAAATTCATGCATTGGTATTATCACTGCCAGTTCCTTCATATTCTTTGTTAATTTTTTCCTTTAGTTTATCAATGTATTCTGACTTAATATCATCAAAGCCTCTATCATCACCATTGAATCTATTTATTATCATTTCACAAGCTAAAGCACAAGCTTCTGCTTCTGCATCAATCTTAGTCCAGTTAATAATACTGTATATATCATCAACTAATTTTTCTGTGTTTATTTCCTTGCAATAACTGATGAATTTCAAGAAATCAAATAAATCAAGGTTATTCAATTTTACGCTATCTCCTATAGACCCGCAGTATATTCTACGTATCATTGGAAAACCTATTACCTCAAAAGCTTTGTCAAAGTTTTCATTATTCTCATTTTCAGTGAGTAAATAAACAGCCAGTTGTTCCATAGCAACGGCACATCTTTCACTAATTTCACCTTCAATACCTTCGATAAAACCGAACTTCTTCCATCTATCAAGGTAGGTTTCAATCATTTTCTGACCCTTCTCAGTTTTCTTGAAATCTCTATATTTGTGAACTAATATTGATTTATCCAGATAGATATTCTCACCAAGGTATTTTATGAATTCCTTCATTACTCTTCCTCCTGCTTTTTAACTTGTATTAGTAGTTCTTCCATTTCCTTCTTTCTTCTATCAATAACAGATGTTAGATAGTCAACAAATTCCTTCTTTGTATTTTCCCTGGTATAATGTTCTACTGTTTTCTTTGCCTCATCAGCAAGTACTGGTGGAACTTTATCAGTAATCCAAGCACGTACAACACTAGCAATCTGCTTGTGAAGTGTGTCGTAATCACTGAACCATACACAACAGTTTGGTAGCTCCTCTCCATTAGCCCATTCAACTTCCGTGTTAGGAACTTTAACCATAACAAGGCTACCACTCTTCATTGCCTCAAGTGCTGAATACATGAAGCTTGCGTCTTCATCAACAATTATCGTTACAGCATTTTCACGAAGTGCCTTTGCAAACTCCTCCTTTGAAAGATTTCTAAGTTCCTTGAATGATACCCATCTAAGGTGATTATACTTCCAGTAGAAAGGTTTTACAATTTTCTTGATGTCAGACTGGTCTTTTGCAATCACGTTAATAACCATATTCTTAGGGGCAATAGTACTACCAAATATCTTTGAAATGTATGGAGTAACCTTTGTTAACTTTACATATGGGAATACTTCATTAATCTGTGCAGCTTGGTAATCTGAATTGGTAATACCTTCCATAATACCAAAATCACCCCATTGCGCTGCATATGGCATCTGCTCAACAACAAAGTCATAGTTCTGTAGGATAGCAACTCTCTTGCATGGCAATTGCTTTGTCTGATTCATCACCTGTGAGAAAATCTCAGGAATAAAGAGGATATCTGAAGGTGAAGTTCCAACCTCGCCCTTATTAACATTATAATGAGGGAGTTCAGCATATTCTTTACCTAGCCATGATTCAACACCCTCAAACTCATCCTCAGTGTGTAACATAGCCACGTCGTAGCCCTCCTCCTTAGCAATCAAGGCAAGGTTGTAAATATACTCCAGGCTTCCGCTTGGCACTCCCTTTGTATCAATCACGAAGAAATAAACTTTATTTTCTTTCTTATCAATTCTTGAAAGTTCTCTTTCTATATTTTCAATAACTTTCTTATTCTTATCATTCATCGCTATCCTGTTTTGGGTCTTTTATTAGTTCATATGCCTCAAGTGTATTGAGGGTTACACTTTGACCAAGTGTCATTACTTTTAAGTCTTCAATTGAATCAAGAATATCAATGAACATTTTAATCATATCATACTTGATTGTGTTTTGACCTGTGAAATCAGTTACCTTCACTTCCTTTACCTCCCTTGTGTTAGGAATCATCTTATCCTTGTCCTTATCATAAATGAAGTGCTCTGTAATCTCAACTTCACTATTTCTCTTATTCGGGTCTCCGAATACAAATTCAGAGATTTTATTGATGTCAAAAATTAAATTAGTATCACCCTTCTGCATGTATAAAATTGTTAAAGAAATTATTATCGTCGATTACATCACTCAGATTATCATACGTGAGAAATGCTTTGTCTTTATTTTTTTCATTAAACTCTCTGTTTATGAGGATAATCTTTTTATTTTCTGGTATTTCCTCTTCAAACATCTGGTTGTTTGCTGTAATTACCACGTCACATTCATCCCATACTTCTTTTACATTCTTTGGGAAGAAAACCTTTCTTACTCTTGCTCCGATTTTACTAAGGAAAAAAAATGTTGATTGAATTGATAATGCCTCCTCATTAAGACTGTAAAAAATAATTCTAATATCTTCATCCTCAATATTTGAAACGTTTACAAGCCAATTTGTAATCTTTACTGCTAGTTTCTTCTCAGAAGTTCCAGCACAACCGAATATTTCATAAGGGTAATCAATATATATGAAGTCATTCTTCTCTTTCTTACTTCTGAACTTCATATATTTTCCAATGACATCAACCCTATCATCAATTTCATCAACATCAAGTGATGGGTCGAATTCCTTCTGATAATATTTCAATAGTTGTCTGTTGACATTTCTGACAACGTGATTAAGTTCTACTCCTATTGTAATCATTTTGCTTTTATTAAAAAATAAGTTTTTTTATTTGCTATTCAAGGCTTTTTCAAGACAATTTTTACATATCGGCTGTTGACCGTTTGCTCTCATAATATCAGCATCATAAACTGGCATTTCGCTGCCACATGCAGAACAATATGCTTTTCTTTCACTTTCAATCATTTCTGGTGCGACATCCTTTTTCTCTTTCTTCTGGTATTTCTCATCCATGCTCTTTGAATAGTATTTACTCTCAAGATTAAGTGGTAACCTTATATAACCATCCCAGGAGAATGTAAGAAGATATTCATGTTCATTTTCTTCGAACTTCTTAAATTTACAACCTTCAACAAATGAATAGTTGGTAAAATCCTTTTCATTAGTTGCCTTATATGTTGTGAATGAAATAGTTTTTACTGATGATGCTATCTCATTCCTTGAAATTTCATAATCGTTTTTTACTTGTTTGAGTTTAGCTAACTCATTTATAAATGGCTTAGATTTAGCGTTGTATGGGTCTGGCTGCTTTTCGAAATGCAAAGTAGTGTCCATTACTACTGGATTAGTGGTTTTCCTTACGTCGATATTTACATCAATCATGGTAGCAAACTGTTCAATTTTGAATCTTACTGTTGAATCGTATGTAACCTCAAGTCTGTATTTGTCAACTCCGTAGTCATCAACTCTCTGTAATTCATCTAAAACTGATGTAACCATAAGTCCGTTTTCCTGGGAAAATTTGAATTTTAAACTATCATCTTTTGGAAGAGATTTTCCTTCTTTCTTAACTGCAACGCCATTGCCTAGATATTCATAGTTTTCAGCCTCTCCAGCCACTTTATAATTCCTATACCTTAATTCCTCTACCTCTTGTGTTATTTCGCCTTTTAGAAGGTGCTTAGCAACCCTCTTATCACTAACTTCCTGAGATATGGCTGTATCATTATCAAGTGAATTACCAGCACCAATGATTTCATCACTAGCAGCTTTCATACCAAATGGTAGACCATACCATATGTTAAGGAGATATTTCTTCAGTTTATTCATATTCAATTTCTGTAAGTAACCTATTCTTAAGTTCATTAGTCAATCTGTCCTTTATCGCAAAATACTGTTGCCTTTCATTAATTGTATTCTGCATTTCAAATGGTATTGAATTCAATGGGTCTAAAACATTATCCCCAGTAGCAAGAATATATCCGTCTGTCATCTTGGAATATTCCCTACATATATCAGTTGCAACATTATACAAAGTAAACAACTGTTCCAAACTCATGTCCTTTAATTTCATAGCAAAAATTGTGCCAAACTTATTATTTTAATATATCAATAGGATAATGCTCGCCAAAAAGCTCATTTATAATATTCCTATTAGTGTACCATGTTGGTTTAAGTTTACCAATAGAATTGTGTGCAACCCTTATATTTGTGGTCACACCAATCTTACTCTTTTTATTCTTTGAAAAATAATTTGATAGACAAAAATATATGTCATAAAAATCAAATCCTTCTAAATCAGCACTGAAATTCTCAGGTACTCTATCTTTCTGTATTGCAATAAAGAGTCCATCTATTACAACAACTTCCTGAAGGTCCTTATCAAGAAGAGGTGAGAATGCTGTAAGCCATGAATTTCCTTCGCTTCTGTGTAAGACCTGACCAAATTTCTTGTCATAATTCCACCATGCTGCATTGGCATCAAATTGTGCTGAGCCAGCAACACCGATAATTCCATAATCTTCATGTTCATTGAACAATCTTAGTATTTCTTTACCCCAGTTTTTCCTAAGAAATTCAATATCATCATGAATGAATATCACTACATTCTCATGAATATCAGGTGACTTAAGCATATCAGAATAAATCTTAGAAAGGCTAACACCTTCTGGATTATGTATCGAATATACATGGCAATCGCAACCACAAGTATCCTTAATGTGGTTTATAAATTTCTCGTTATCTTTTTCCTTAGAACAGAAAATTACTCCAATATTTGTCTCCATAACACTTTTTGTTTAAAAAATAAAAAAAAATGGTTAAGAATCAACTCTTAACCATATAATTTTACTTAATACCATATTCTTTTCCTTTCCATTTTATATGAAAGCATGGTTCAAACGCTTCTCCGTTAATTTCACTAATATTACCGAAATTTATAAATGTAGTTCTACTACCAGCATCAAAAGCAACTTTTATCCTGGAATAATCTTTTGATATATCAAGAATAGTACCTTCTCTTTCATTGTTCCAAGACACGAATTTTATCTTATCACCGACTTTCATATTATCAAGATATATGTTTTTTCTCACAAAGCCAGACCATAACCTATGGGCTTTTTCCAATTTATCATCCCATATTGTGTCTGCATTACGAAAATTATAAAGTAATGAATTGAATAGAGTCCAGCCAAATCCATGATTTTTAAAGTGATTGTCAAATACATCACGGAACTTTGCATTAATTTTTTCGTATCTTCCTGTTACTCCCGAATACTTATAAAAATCTACTGCTTCTCTAGAACCAATCTTTATTAACTCTGGCATTATGCCCCTTATTTTGGCATAAGATAAAAATACTTGTAACGGTGTCATTTTAATTCTATTTACCTGTTGAACCAAATCCACCTGCGCCCCTGGCAGTATCGGACAATTCCTCTCTCTGAATAAGCCTAACGTTAGGATAAGCAAATGCAACCATTTGTGCTACTCTATCACCAACTTTATATGGTGCAAATAACATCGGGTTATTCATTGCTTCAGTCCATGCTTTAATACTTTCTTTAGTTGCTTCTTCAACGCTTTTTCCATCTTCGATTGCGTTCCAGAACGATATCATTCTACTCTCAAGTGCAACCTGCCTCAATGAAGTCCTATTTTTGAAACAAAGCATTATTTCGCCTCTATATGTTGCTGAATCGTCAATACCAACGTGATTTGCTAGATATGCCTCTGTTTTTCTATTTGAACTTCTTGGAAATAAAAATATACCATAATGTAAATCTGTTTCAAATGCGAGACCAGTGTGATACACATAAACATCATTATCAGCATCATATTCAACATCTACTGCTGTTAAGTCCATTCCAACATCACCTTCATGTGCATATTTAGGAATTACAGCATCTTCTCTAAGTTTCTTGAATTTGACTTCAAATATAGCTTGACCAATTGCCTCTTTCACAAGAGTAATGAAGTCCTTTCTGTCATCCTCATGTATTGTCTCTCTATCGTTATTTTCCATTATTTTTTCTGATTAATCTGAATATAAGTTAATTCGTTAGCCTGTCTAACGATTGTTGACATAACGCTTGAGTGCCATCTTGACTGGTCATCTGTCAAATCTCTGTCATTAGTTGTCATTGCCTCTGCCTCTTCTGCTGTGAAAGGTATTCCAGCATTCTGGGCTATTATCAGTGAATGAAGTCCAGTTCTAATAGATGGCTGACCACTGTCATACTTGTATACCATCCCACGTTTCTCAACCTCCCATTCATTATCATTAGGAACTAATCTTATAGCCTTTGCTATGTGATGCAATAAGCAAATCTTAACTAATGTATTTTTATCAACCTTTTGACCGTCTGGAAGCAATTCATTAAGTTTTACTGCATATGGTGTAAGAACCTTCAACACAATCTCAATGAGAGAACCTGGATAAGCGTTACCGAAATCATTGATGTTCGAGAAGCTCCCGTTCTTTAATTTCTCACCTATTGTTTCATCAAGAGCTTTTGTATCAATTCCCAACTGTGAAAGCTTTTTCAAAAACAATGCATAATTTTTTTCTCTAATTTCATCTGTAATCATGATAATACCTTTGATTTTAATTGTTTTACATTTAATTTTAAACTCCCGTCCCTTCTGATTAAATGGTCTAGGAAGAAACCACATCTATCAACAGTTGGGTTAATAAAAAACCTGAACTCTCCATCGTTTATGAATGCGTCCTTGTCGTATATATAAAAAATTAACATTTTATACTTTTCGCCACCAACGTACTGGTTAGCCTGATACTCCTTATCAAAGAACTCTTTTCTTATTCCTTTTATGTAATTTCCATCATGACTGAATGTAGATGTATTTTTAACCTGGAAAAATGCTTCAACTCCATTATCATTGAATGTCATCATATCAATGCCATATTTTGTGTCAAGTTCAATTTCATTTTTCCTTGATAAAATTTTATAATCATGAATTTTTTTACCATGTTTCATAAGATTCTCTCTTACAACATCTTCAGCTTTGAATCCAATGAAAGCATCTATAACAAGTCTTCTAAGTAAAATATCAAATAGATTGTTGAAGTTTACATGGTTCATCACCTGATGGCATTTCTTACAATTCTCAATTAGATATTCCTCTGGATATTCTTTAATAAAATCACTGAAGAACTTATCAATAGATTCGTGAGAATAATCATTCCACATCTGATAAGATTTCTTAAATCCATTTGTGGTATATTCCTTTATGTATTTGTTATCGCCATCACGAAGGCAATCTTTAAGTTCCTTGCTGTAGTAGTGCTTAAGTGGTTTTAATTCCATAAAAAAGTTAATTTTTGTCTCTACTTGTGCAAAGATATATAAAAAATATTAAAAAAACAAGTAATATACTAATTTTTTAAAATAGAAAATATTTAATATATATTATATAATATAGGCCATATATTAATACTATTTAATATATTATTATTTAGTAATTATATAATATTTATCAATAAAAACACCAAATGAATAAATTAGATAATATAATTAAAGAATCTATAAACAAAGTTATTGATGAAGTTAGGAAAAGTGCAGATGAGTACTGGGCAAATCTTGAAGGTGGGACAACTGTTACCAGGAGAAAACCAGCATCGTCAGCACCAACTCCAAGACCACGAACTTTAGCGACTTCTTTGTATAATTCAACCACAGTTAATCAAATAGGTAGAACACTAAGAAACACCTGGGATTCTTCTAAATTAAAAGCAATTTGCGGATTTAACAGAAATGCCGTTAGAATATATGGTATAAAAAACGCTGATGCATTATGGGGCTTTTTCAATGATAATGGGCATGACTTGTTCACTCAATATCAAATGAAGTATAATGAATTATCTAAACTTACCAGGGATATTGAACAATGGGCAAGACAGGGTGATATTAATGGAGTTGAATATAGACTTAGAGATTTCCCAAAGCCACTTGAAGAACTTGCTGATATATTAACGAAACTTTTCAATAAGTGTAAAAACCTTAAGAAATTAGCCACAATGAAAGATATACCATTACCAGGTGGTATGAAACCAAGTATTATTAATGGATATTTAACATCAAATGGACTTAATAATTTGGTAATATACAATGGAAGCCAAAAGCAAATTGTATCTATGATAAATAATCTTAGAAAATGTGCTGAATATATAAGGAATAAATGGGGTGATAATCTTGCTCACGGAAAAAATGTTAATAATGTACCTATAGATATGTGATAAACTGGTAAAAATAGAAATTATCAGATATTTATTTAAAAAATATATTCAATATGAAACAAGTAATAAGACTTACAGAATCAGACCTTAAAAATATTGTAGAAGAAACAGTAAAACGTGCTATTAAAGAAGGTGCGGTTAATGAATATGGATGGAAGGATTTCAGAAATGATGCGCTCATGGCTGGTGGTATTGGCGCTGCTGGTGCTGGTGCAATTGCTGGAAACGCATACCTACATGGTGATGACCCAGAAATAAATCCAGAACAACAGGAAATAAATCAGGCTGTTACTGATGAATTTGGTTCGCCACAAGGTAAATTACAAAACGATACTATTGGTTGGGAGGAAGCTAACAAAATGTATCCAAGAGAAAATAGAATTGCACGTGCTGTTACTGAGTCAATAATGCGTTTAATGAATGGAGAACTATAATAATACTTTAAGAAAATAATGGAGATAGAAGCCAGTCTATCTCCATTATTAATTATTTATTCACTATACTCTTATAAAATTCAACTCTTTTCTTACAAATCTCAGCAAGTGAATATCTATCCTTTACAAAGTTATATAGGTTATCCTGTAACTTCTTCAACATATCCCTATCATCTGCAAGCTTATTGATGTATTTAGCCCACTGCTTATGGTTTTTCGATGAATCTACCAGTAGTGCAGTGCCTTCCTCATTAATTTTTCCACCCTTCTCAATCATTGGCACTAGATTGATTGTATAAGCTCCAAAGTTCTGCCCTATGAACGCTGTGTGTGTAAAGCCACATTCTATTTCCTTCAACTCAGACTTAACTCCATTAAATTCATTCTCCTTAAGTGGCGCTACGAGTACATCAACATTCTGATAATGAGTTGCATAGTTGTTAATATCCCTAGTCCACATTCTACGATATGGTTCATTTGTGAATGGGTCATCAACATTAGCCATATACTTCATAAGGAAGTCCTTATGCTCTGGTGATATTGTCTTATAGTTATCAGTGAAAATCCTTTCATAATCACACCAAACACTTTCCTCTGGAAAAATTGGTCTTGTTGTCTTTTCACCAGTCTGCTGATTATAGATTGTTCTATTACCCCTTGTATCGAACCCGCAGAGTACAAACTGTACCTTGTTCAAATTAACTTGTTTTGCAACACCATCCATAAGTTGTAAATCCTTCAAGTGAGAAGAACCACAGATGATGCCAACCCTTAGTCTACCATCACCCTGATTCTTTGAAACTGCGTATTGAGGCTCTTCTGGATTAATGGCATTAGGGAATACCATAACATTCTTGTTTATCTTCTTCAATACATTGGCGAAAATAGGTGTAGTTGTTGTTACATAATCAGCTCTTTTCAGGTGGTTAACTATTGGCTCATGCCATCTTTCTTTCTTTGCTGTAATAGACATTGGATGGTCTTCTCCAAGTTTGAAGTGGTCATCAATATCAATGATTACTGGAATACCAAGAAACTTTATAAGGTCGATAACCCTACATTGACTATCAAGTTGTTTATGTATGTGTATGAGGTCATATTGCTTTAGGAAATCCTCAAGATTGCCTTTTGGCATGTCATAAACAATATCCACGTCAAATTCATCAGCATAATGTTCACCAATGTAAACGTGAGGGTCAACTGACCTAAACTTACCAACTCCTGTCCTGTCGGAAGGAATTACCAACATTTTAATCTTCTTATCCATTTCTAATATATTAAAAATTTTATTATCGTTTTTAGAAAAAATAAAAGATATAAATGTTTAGTAAATAGAAATTATAAAAAAAAGAACGTTATCCGTTAACGTTCTTCTTATTGTTTATATTACCAACTTTTTTCATTGTACATTCGTAGATGTTGCCCTTGCTGTCTAGGAATTTAAATGTTTTTCCAAGAGCTATTGTGTTAATTTCTCCAACTCCAGTATTTTCATTCAATATGTTCTTTTTTAGTGACTGAGAATATTTTCTAACAATATCTTCAACAATAGTCCTAATCATTGGGTAATCTACGCCACCACCGTTACTTGCATAACTTTGTTGTACTGGTGCAGCTTGTTCTCTAATCTGTTGTCTTTGCTGTTTAGGCTCTACATCCATAAGTCCGAACATATCATCAAGAACCGATGAAGTCACTGTTTCTTCACTAACTGGTGGATTCTTACTGAATGATTCTCTGATTATTGACGGAACATTAGCTGCTGCAACACCCATCTTACCAGTAGGAATTCCTTCACTGCTAGTATTTCTTTTAACCCTCATAAGGCTTTCACTGGTGAGATTTGCATCGTCACTCATTAGTGAATTGTTTATATCGTCAGCCCTACCTTCCATAAGCTTGTCTAATGTTCCATTTGCATCCATTTTCATAAGCCTCAGGGAGTTATTTCTTGCTGCTGCAATCCTGGCTTTTCTCTCTTCTGCATTTATTGCCATTTTTTATCTTATTTAGAAATTATTATTGTTTGGTCTATTTAAATATTCATCCCAGTTTTCCTCGTCTTCGTTATCGTTAACGTTTCTTCTAGTATTTACAGGTCCAGAATCGTTTTGTACTGGTGTTACAGGTCTGTTTTGCTGTGTTTGTTGGTCATTTCTTTCAGCAGCCCTTTCAGCTTCAGCTCTATCCCAGTCTCTTAATGCATTACTTCCATTTGAGTTTTTGAAAGCGTCGTAAGCTTTTGAGTAATCAATTTCCCCTGGTTTTCCTAGATTTCTCATTGTTTTCAAGTTTCTACCAGTCTTGACATTTGGAACAACCTGTTTTACAGGACCTTGCTGATTTGTATATAAATCTTCAGATGAGAAACCTTTCTTATCATTTCTATATCTCATTCTTTCCCTTTCAAGTGGAGAAACAAATACATCTTCTTCAGATTGTGGATTCTTCCTGAAATCAACCATCGTTATTAGATGTGCAGCATGCTTATCACCTTCTTTGTTAATATTACTTGGGAGGTCTTCTTCACTGAATTCAGCTTTTAGTATTCTTACGTTCTTCATTTTATTAACAACCATTTCTTTCCATCTTTCAGGTCCTCTTTTTGTATGGTTACTACTATAATGAAAACATCTTAGAGTCAATTCTCCGTTTTGGTTACTTATATAAAGGGCATAAGGTATCAGTCTACGATATGCTCTAGGGTTTCCCCATTTAGGAGAGCCATCAGGGTTTCTTACAGTACCCTTATCACCCTTTCTGTCATCGTAGTTTAAGCTAATAAAACGCCTGAACTTGATAGCGTCTTTGAGTCGTTCAGTAACTGTTGAATAATAGTTTCCAACAGGTTTATTACTTCTCTTGACCATATCTTCGTTCAGGAGTCTATCAAGCACTGAAGATAATGATAGGTCTATATGCCTCATTTTGTCTGTTTAATTACAGATTATTTTGTTGTTTTCTGACCTATCTGCTGACCAACATAATACTGTCCGTCTGCTACGTTTGCGCTTGTATCAACAAGTGTTGGACCGTACTGTATCTCTTTATTGTAAAGTGAAGTAGCCATTGCTCTTTTACGACCACTGATGCCATTTCTACCTTCAATATCATAGTATCCACCACCATTCTCAGAGTCGAAGTTGCTGTAGTTGATGGTTGTTGTTGGTTTTGTACAGTCTGGAAGGAAATGAGTGTGTCCACCGTGTCCAGTACCCTTACCCTGTACATCACCGTCACTTATTGCATCTTGGTGAGTTGCACCGTACTGATTCTCTATGTTATAATCACTACGTGTAATTTCCTGGTGTCTTTCTTCCATACCCCTCTTCTCAAGACAGGTCTGTCCGTTTTCTACTGTTGCCATATTCTCTATAAATTTTAAATATTTTATTTTTCTTATAAATAGTTTTCAGAATAAATTATAATATCATTTAGTTTTTTCAACTGGTTCTGTTAATGTTTTATTATCACCTGGTTGCTGCTCTTTTGGAACACCAGCAACACTTTCTTGCTTTTTTTTGAGTTTTTCTTCTCTCTTTTTCCTTTTTTCCTCTTTCTTAGCGGCAGTTTTTGCTTCTTTTTCCTCTAGTCTTTCTTTCCTTTCCTCAAGCATTTCATCAGCAGTGCTAACTTTAAACTCTGTCTGAACAGCATACTCTGCTAGAACTAGTGGCTTTGAATATTCAATATCATTCTTTCTCCACATATTTTGTCTAAGGTGTTGTGCCCTAAGAGTCATACCAATTTTTTCAAGACAAGTCTGACCAGTTGTAACTCTGCTACTAGTTGTAGATGGTTCTGTAGTACCATTGAATATATCCTGTACAACATTGCCAATATTATCAAGTGTTCTTTCTATTGGATTTCTTGCCATAACTCTATTCTATTTGTCCTTTTATTTTAAGTACCTGTTCCTCAGACAGATATATTTTTTTGCCTTCATCCATCACTTTCTTTGGCTCTACTGATGCTGCAAGTCGTATAGTTCCCTTTGGCATTTCAATCTCTTTTGCTTTTGCTGGCTCAACTTTAGTACCGCCTTTTGCCGTTGGTTTTACTGGTTTAACAGGTTGAACTTGCTTATTTTTTCTTGAAGTAATTTTTAGAACGTTTTTAAATATATCTTCCATTTTCTTTCCAGCAGGAGAGTTTATAATTGTATTTTTTGGAGAATCCCCATATTTGTTTTTTGCATCCTTTATTCTCTGAAGGTTTGTGGAAGCATCTGTTGCTGTTATTTCAGGTGTTGAATTTTTTGAAAGCTCTGGTTGTTTGTCATCGTTTTTTGATGATTTGTCGTTATATTTTTTATCATCAGCACCAAGTTTTTTAATTATACGTGTTCCAGGGATACCCTGTGATAGAAGGGCATCAAATGTAGGAGAATTCTTCACACCTTTGAAGAAGTCTGCATCATATTTAGATATGTGAACCTTGTTGTCCTGGTTCTGAAGTTCAAATATAAGTGCCATTATTTAAATCCTCTACCGTGTATAGTATATAATGTGTCACCTGGAACTTGCTGACGTGGGTCATTAGTTCCAATTCCTCCTGGTGGAAGAGAGTCTTTTACGTTACCGTCTTTTCCATTTATTTTTGCCGTTGTTGTAATTTCATCTTTTGTGTGGAAATCAGATGTAGGTGTCTGGTTTTCATCACCACCACTTCTTACAAAGGAATCAATTTCAAACAGCCTTTTATACTGTGACTCATTTAGCGTAATTATCTTCATATAATTCTCTGGTTTTATTATTAAATAAATATTTATTTATGAGAAATAATGTGACAAGTGTATGGCAAATTTAAAGGTAAATAATTATCATAACCTAAAACTGAGGATTAACAGAGATGAATATTGGGATTTCTTCATTAATAAAGACTCTTTCGGTTTAACAAAACTGAATGGGTTATACGATGATTGCCTTATCTCTTATATAGATATGTGTGATAAAGAATGCACTGATGGCTCAGAGTGGGTTTATAGTAAAAACGCATATAGTTGGGATAAAGCACTTGCAAGTGGGTATACACTTCATAACATAACATACACTGGTGTTGATAATGGTTTATTCTCATTTAGGAAGGATAGAATATCTAATAAAGATTTTGTGAAGATATTCCAGAGTAACAAATATGAAATACCAGAAGGTGATACTAGGCTTAAACTTCACGCTGTAAGTGGGAGTACATTACAATATGAGTACCCTTTAACTATTGAGGAATGCCAAACTAAATTTAATGGTGGCTTTTTCCAGGGTTTTTTCAAGACTGAATGTGATAAGTATCAGGTATTACCATCAAATTTCGAAAGTGGTGATAATATATATTTCGAGTTTAGTCTGAAGAAATGTGACCTTGAGCCTGAGTCAGATAAAACGCTTAATGATAAGTACCCAGAGAATAAGGGTATTTTCTTTTACATTGGAACTAGGTCTGAGAATAAGTGGATTTATGCTTATGACAAAGATGATGTAGATGGTCTTGAGGCTTGCTATGAACTTGGTGTTGATGATTTTGTAGAAGACGGAGAAATTGATAAGAAAGACCATATAATAGGCAACTTCGGTACTCCAGTAATAGACTTCGATGGATATGACCCATTTGAACTTGGTGATTATACGAATTACAGTTACTACAATGATGATTTGTATGCTGATGATTACTGTGATTGGAATGATATGTATGATTACCTTGAGATACCTTCAGAGAAAAAACCAAAAATAATAGACGAAAGTGCATCACATACAGTTCTTACTTGGTGTTGTAATGAAATAGGAGACCCAGATTATATGTTAATGCCGTTCTTTAAAGGATGTGGATGTCCTATATCATATAAAAAGGTAAAGAAGGATAAAGATACATTTGACCCAAATCCACTGAAGATGGGGACTGAATTCGGTGATGATTATATAGTAGATACAAGTGAGTTATTGTCTGTTGATGAGGCTACTGATTATATAGAGGCAGAACTTGATATATCTGATTTTGAATATTATACTGACAATGGGTTTAATCTGTTCGAGGCAAATCAGTATTACTTCTATACTGATAATAAATTCATGATATTTGACAGGACTAAGAAAGGTCATACAATCAAGGATTGGGTTGAAGGAACTCAGATAATGTATTATGGTAGGAGAAGTCAGTTTACAGGAAACTTATTTATCCTTATGAATAGGACAAAGACAGGATATACTGTAAACACTATTGATGAGCTTAGAGACAAGTCTGCTAACAACTATAACCCTTATAATGATATATACAATAATGCTCTTGCGTTCAGGATTACTGATAATGGTGAAATTGGATATAGATTTCTTACAATGGACTGTAGTAAAGAAGGAAGGGATAAGTCAAGTGTTGAAGAAGGATATTCATTCGAGAATGTAATACCTGATTGTGAGTGGGTTACAGTAATGGCAAGGCTTCAGTTCTTTATGGGTAAGATGAAAATCATGTTCTATGTTAACGGTAAACTTGTTTATATTACAAAAGACCTTCCAGAACTTAATATGAAGGCATTACATGAACTTTATGAGAAACAGGAGGGTATACCTTATAATATATCATTAGGTGGTGGAACACAAGGTCTTGCAGAGACAATACAACAGAACTATATGTTGAATCCTACCAGGGTCTATCCTATTGAGAAGAACTTTGCTGGTAGTTTCATAGGGTATATCAAG
>Ga0310691_10001909_pt1 | contig 29794 bp, 26 predicted proteins | sample 176DNAGHGlowgp2_FD_203887 | JGI IMG/M metagenome (GOLD analysis project Ga0310691, IMG submission 203887) | Sheep rumen microbial communities from Palmerston North, Manawatu-Wanganui, New Zealand - 1766 DNA GHGlow gp2 (v2) (version 2) | ecosystem: Host-associated > Mammals > Digestive system >... | reverse complement strand
TAAAGATATAATGAGTCTTAGCTCTATGGGCGAGTTATACCAGGTAGTTCAACCTTATATTGGAGGAAACATGGCAACCTCAAAATCAGATGCTGCCAGGAAAATAAAGGAAGATGCTGAAAAGGTGTATGAGGATAATCAGTGGGTGATTGTTGTTCCCCATACTAAGGAAGCTGCAATATTGTATGGTAAAAATACAAAATGGTGTACAGCGGCTGAAGATGAACAACATAACATGTTTAACTATTATAACGATAGTGGACCGTTATATATAAACATAAGAAAATCTGATGGTAAAAAATTTCAATTCCATTTTAACAGTTATCCAAAACAATTCATGGATGAATTGGATGAACCTATTTTAAAAAATGATGATGAGCATTCCATAGCTGAAATTATTGGGTTATCACCTGGAGCTGTTGAATTTTATAAAGAAAAATATACTAGGTTCAAAGATATATGCCTTATAATATATGGGTATAATAAAGCACTTGAGGTTGGTATGAATGAATTCAACAGTGGCAATAGAAAAGGTTATGAACTGTTTGATGAATTTAGACCAAATGAAAATAGTCATTGGTGGCTAGTAAAAGTTGACGATAAATATAATTTTGTTAACATGTATTCATATAAGAGTTTATCAAAAGAATGGTTCAGACAAGCTGGAGACTTTAAAAATGGCTATGCAATAGTTGGGCGTTATAAAGAAAATAAAAATTTACCTCTTTGGACTTATATAGACGAAAGTGGTGCTCTTTGTGATAAATGGTTTGACTCTTGTCGTCCTATTAACGAGCATGGGCTTGGAGTAGTTAGTGTTGAAAAAGATTACAATGGGAGAGTTCAGTGGGCTTGTAATATAATAATAGCTGGTAGCTGGGATTTCTTATTTAAAGAGCCACTCTCTTCTATCCAAGGTGGTGAATTACCAGAGGAAGGCTATTTCTTTGCCGAAACAGAGGATAGAGAAGTAGTATTCTTGACACTTTCTGGTAAGAGGATTAGTAAAGAAGAACTGGGTAGAAAGTTCATAGATTTCATTGAACATAATGATATGGCACTTCAGACTATCTACGAATATGAATCTGGAAACCAGACTGGTAAGAAAGAATCAGCAGAACCAGTACTCTATGATTACTTTGTGGAGAGATTCTTAGAAGAAGAACCTTGCTGGCAAATGGAAGATGTAGTAAAACAAGCATACAATGAATGGATGTGGTATGCGAGAGACCAAATAATGCCAGACGAAGAAGATGATTATTAAAAAGGTGCTATAAACCAGCACCTTTTTTTATTGTCTAATATTTATAGAGAAATAACTTAATAAATTATTAGTAGATATGAAGAGTAATATGTTAGATTACATGTACGAGGGTTATGGCTATGATACAGACAACCAGCTTCTTTACGTAGACGTTGAAAACTACAATGAGACATTGAGCGAGAATGGCAAGATGACCACTCGTGGAATGGAGACATTGGCATACAACAATGGTCCTATATCACATGATGCACCAATACCAACTGAAGATGATAATGAGTTTAAGGAGATTCCATCATTTATTTCAGAGAGTGGTGTAAAATATACCGACCTTAGGAATGGTATATGTGGATGTGGCAGACAGACTGGTGCTGGTGAGGCTGTAGATAATGGTGATTAATCATTTAAAGCTTATTGTTCCGAATGGGAAAGACTATTAGATTTAATGAAAATAGTTTAATAACGATTAAAGAGAAATTAAACGAAATTATGGTTGGCACTGACAGTGTCAGCCATAATGACGTTTGTGAAAATGTTGGTGAAGAATTTGCCCCTGTAACTAAAATTGGTGACGAAGGTAGTAATCCACCTCTTGGAGGAAATCACTATGGGATAGAACAGGAAAGTATTGACTTTGACAATAATGGCATGTCTATTAACGATGAAAAAATACTTGGAAAATACAACCTCAAAGATTTAATATTGTCAAAAACAGGTAATTACGTAACGCTTAATAAGATAGTTGCGAAGGAACTTGGTAAAGGGTATGGTAGTAGATTCATGGAAGAGCTTGCTAGAGTAGCAGATAAAAATGGTTGGGTTCTAGTACTTACACCAGATACAACATTTGGAGGCTCTTCTGTTTCCAGGTTAAAAAATTTTTACAAGAGGTTTGGTTTTGTCCCAAATAAGGGTAGAAACACTGATTTTAATACTAGAGAATCTATGATAAGGAAACCAATCAGAGAAAACATAGAGAAAGAGGTAGAGTCATCAGAGGTTGACTTGTCTTCGTTCAAAAAACGTGACACACTCCCTCCAAGAATATGGGATGATGGTGAAACTCTTAATTCAAGGGTTAGATTAAAGCTTCTTGATATTGCTGATGATTTCTGGGAGTTTGTTAACCTGTCATGGGTTGACACAAAGGGAATTATTATTACAGGTTCTATATGTAATTTCAATTGGTCTGAATATTCAGACATAGACCTACACCTTATTGTTGATTTCAGAGATGTTGATGATAAGACAGAGTTCGTTCGTACATATTTAGACTCTAAGAAGAACGAGTGGAACAATGAGCATGAGGGGTTGAAGATAATGGGTTATCCTGTTGAATTGTATGTACAGGATATAGATGAAATGCCTGAAGCTGGAGGTATTTATGACCTTGAGGAGAACGCCTGGGTAAGGAAGCCAAACCCACATAGTATAAAGAATATTGGACTTAATAAGTTCAATATTAAGGATAAGGCAGCAGAAATAATGACTATCATTGATGAAATGTATAAGGCAATTTCAAACACTGATGATAGTTATGAGATAGATAAAGTAGGTGAGGATGCCAGCTACCTTTGGAAGAAAGTGAAGGAGCTAAGGAAAAATAGCCTAGGGAAAAATGGTGAGAACGGTGCTGGCAATATCGTTTATAAAGTATTGAGAAGGACTGGATACCTTGACAAGCTATTTAAGCTTATGTCTATGGTATACGACAAGTCCAACTCAATTACTGAAGGTGTACAGTATGATAACCTTCGTAATAACCAGGTATTTAGATATCGCATTATAGCAGATATGGCTAATGATGGGTATGTGTTTCACGGTACTGGTGAAGACGGTAATGGGGTTGATTGGGATACTGTTGACCCTTCTAAGATAAAGGGTGGAAGCAGAGGAACATATGGATATGGTATATATTTTTCAGACCATGCATATAAGTGTGAAAAATATGCTGGATATAGTGGTGGACATTTCATAATAGCAAACATAAAAGATTTTAACCTCATTAATTTAAGAGACAAAATTGATAAAGAACATAATATTTTTGTTGATAAACAAGTAGAATATCATAAATTATATGATGCATTGAATAATGCTAGAAATGGCATGGAATATGAAATTATATCGTCTAAGATAGATGAATATAAAGAAACTGTTGACAAAGAACTTCTGTATGAAATTACAAGAATTATCGATAAATCTGATGATAATATAACATATGGCTATTTGAATGAGAATATACCATTGCTCTGGTATATGGAAGGGGATAGTAGGAAGAGGGTTTCAAACCTGTATCTTTCATTAGGTGTTGATGGTTTTGCTGTAGACACAGAATTTGTGATATTCAATTTTGATAAACTTAATAAAAGTATTGTTAGGAATAAAGAGGAATTGATTTTGCAATATGCACAGAAAGCTGGCTTATCAGAATCAACAAAGAAGTATTTGAAAGTTCTAAAAGAAGAAGTTGCAATGGATGGGTCTTCTGAAGGAAACCCATATGAGAAGAGGTGGAAGGCAGAGCGTGAGGCATTAAAGAACTTTGTTGCCAACTATGGAAAGTTAATGCAGTCCAAGGAAGATGATAAGGGTGGAAAACTATATAAGGTATACTTTGATGAAACAATGTCAAATCTCATAGGATACAACTATTGTATATGTGTTCAGTGGGATGAAATGACGATGAAACCAAAAAGTACGGTTTACATCAGGGCACTTGATAAGTTCACTCCTTTCATAAGGAGAAACCTACAGTTCGATACCAGAGGCTATGATAATGTGAGAGGAACTTATGACGATATAGGATATTAGATATGAAATACATAGATAAAATAATCAAGGAATCAATCACTAGGATAATAAAGGAATCCATTGAAGGTGAATTTATTCCAACCCCTCAGTGGATAAAACAAAAATACAATGAGTTCAATGCATTGTATTTTGATGGGGTATTGCCAAAATGTGGCTTAAAATTAATGTCTGCTGATACAAATCAACTTGGTACGTTTCATTTCTCAAAGAAGTCAAATTTTAAACATTTCCTTTGGGCTGGTAAACCAGATAAAGACGGTGATATAGCTTTATTTTATGACAAAAAAAATGATTGTTATGTGGGAGTTAATAGAAATAATATATATCAAACTCTAGGACCTGTCATAGCAATCAATATTAAATACTCTCGCCCGTTGGATGATATTGAAAACACTCTTATTCATGAGATGTGTCACTATTGGCAATTTGTTGTAAATGGTATTTGGAAAAGGTCTGATGAAGGACACGGAGAAGATTTTCTAGAGATAGCTGAGCAGGTATACGCCAAATCTAACGGAAAGGTTAAGATAACTCCTAGGAGTGATGAACTACCAGAAAATGCGGTATCGGATGATTGGATTAATAAAAGAGGGCAATACGCCATTTTCGGCGATTTTGGTGATGTTAGGGGAATATTACTTAGCAAGAGTGAAGGTATAAAAAATAATATCAATACTATGGCAAGTACAACACGTGCTAAAAAACTATGGATAAGTTATGACCCAAAACTATTGAGTAAACTTATTATGCATCATTACACTAATAGGAATAAATTATCATTTTCAACGTTATTCCCTGGTTTTAATTTTGATGATTATCAGTTTACAGAAATCTATGATGCTGAAGCCAATAAATCAGACGAAAAACTTTGGTATTTTAATCCAAAGGCGGCAGTGTATATTACAACAAAAGCAAATGGTGATAAAAAGTTGCTTGTAACTACGGCGCAAAAGGCTGTTGAAAGAGGTATTGAGATTTTAGGGTGGACTGTTTTGGAAAAATATACAGACCCTAAAATTATAGACCGACTATATAGAGAAGGATATGTACCAGGTAACAGATTTGAAAATTCTATATATTGCTACACTGATGAGGTATTTAACATAATAAACAATAAGTAAAGCATTTTTTAATACTATCGAATATTTATTTAAAAATAAAGTCGAAAAATTAATATATTAATTATGAATAAAGTAAATACAAATGACCAGCTTAACAGAATGAAGTCACTTATGAACTATGGACTTCAGACTGAGAGCAAACAAGCACCATACAGTGCAGTTGAGTACCAGAAGGTTGGTGCTGATGGAAAGGTTTATGGTATTGTACGTGAGGGAACTAAATATTACATTAAGTCAGCCCCTAACAAGCAGAACCTAATCAAGGAAGACTTTGGCTACATCGGTGGCTTCAGAAATAGGAAAGACAACGAGTACGGAAGCTATGCCCTTGCACAGAAGAACTTTGACCTTAAGATGATGTCTCTTAAGGAAGCAGCTAATAATCCTACTTTCAACGTAGAGTCTTGGGACTTGAACAAGAAGGAGCTTATTGTTACTGAGGCTTCTGACAAGATGAAGGGTGAAATTCTCCGTGAGCGTCAGATTATGAAGAACGCTATGGCTATTATGGAGAATGACAAATCAATGTGCTGTGGTAATGTTAAATGCAACATGCCAGACAACATCAAGAAGGAAGAACCAAAGGTTGGTCCTTCTACAGGAAAGGGTGTTAGTGATGGACTTGAAGATTGCGTTGACAAGGAATTCAAGAATCAAGGGAAGGATAATATCAAGGAAGGAGAAGTTCTTGGCTGGAATCGTGGAAATGATGACTACATGGACAAATCTCATGGAACTGAGATTGGTGACAGTGCTCCATTCGACGGCCCAGAGGCTCGTAACATCGATGACCAGGATAAGAAGGTTACAAACACTGGTGAAATGAAGAACGGTGTTGTTGAGAATCATGGTACTTCAATGCACGATACTGACAATCAGAACAGTCCATCAGTAGGTGTTGGTGAAGGTCCTTCAGATGATAACAACAAGCCATTTGACGATGAAAAGGGCAAGCAGATTGATGAAGCACTCGGAATTGGAGAGGAACTTGACGATGTTGAAGATGGTGAAGACCAACTTGCAGACGATGGCATGGAAGGTGAAGAGCCTATGGATGACATGGGTGGCGAAGCTGAAGGTGAGCCTGTTGATACTGATGCACTAGGTGATGATGAAACAGGAGATGAATTTGCTGATGAAGACTTCGGTGATGAGGATGAATTTGCTGATGAAGACCCAGTTGAAGACGATATGGAATCACGTCTTTCAGCAATGGAAGACCTTCTTTCACAGATTGCATCTAAGCTTGGTATAGAGACACCTGGAGTTGATGCTGGTGAATACGAAGATGATGACCTTTTCGGTGATGAGGAAGGTGAAGACTTCGGTGGTGATGAATTTGCAGACGATGAGGCTGAATTTGGTGGTGATGACCTCGGAGGTGAGGGAGAAGTAGCACCAGAGGATGATTTCTCAGGAGAAGATGAAATTGAAGACGGGCTTAACAGAGAGTGCGGAATGACAGAAATGCCAATGGAGTCAAGAAAGCATAATGGAGTTCAGATTTTTGAGACAAAAGCATTCAGACAGGCTATGAGAAAGCAGAGAATAAATGAAGAGGGTATGACCCCATTCAAGGATGCTGGACGTGTTCCATCTGGAAATATGAACAAACTTGATGACTTCGGAAAGCACCCAGCATATCAGAAGGTTGTTATGGATTTACCTCCAAAGGATATGAAGGAATTCCCAGGTAATTATGATATGAATGATGATTCTGTTAAAAACGACACACCTTACGGTGAGAAGATTGGTGATGGCGCTCCATTCGAAATTGACCCAGAGGCAATCGACAATGCAATCGCTGAAGCTTTCAATCGTTTAAAAAAAAAATCTAACAGAAGATAAAGATAATCCAAAATACTTGGATGTATCAAAAGAACTTGGTAATATAAACAGCGAACCACTTGGAGGTGATATGGATGGCATGGATGATATGAATGCTCCAATACCTCCAATGGACGCTGAACAACCACCAATGGATGACGCTATGGCAGGTGGTGACCCAAATGCAATGGGAGACCCAGGAATGGGAGAAGACCCAATGCCAGGAGACCCAAATGCACTTAGTGCTGGGCAGAGTGATGACATTTCTGCAAAATATCAACAATTATCACCAGACCAACAAAAAGCTGCTGACAAATACATTGACAGCATGATTAATGACCAGGGTGGTGACGATGCTCAGATGCCGCCAGCACCAGGGGCAATGCCAGAATCAAAATTCAATTTCAAACATATAATTGATGAGATTTTTGGAGAAGTTGACGGAAACGTAAGACCATTGGATAGAGGAATGGAAAGACCTGAGACAAAAATTGCTCAGGAAGCATTAACAGATGATGTTAATCCATTTTTACCAAAATAAATAAAGGGGATACCACACGGTATCCCTTTTTTACGTACTTATGATATTTATAATAAAATTCTTATTATGAAAATATATGTTAAGAAAGATAAGGCATTGAAACTACTAGGAGAGGGTAAGGTCTATTCAAAGAAAGACTTGGTACTAAGAGAGTTTGGAGGTGATAATAATGGTGGGACTGATACAATAACCCTAACAAATGATGGTGAAGGAACTGACAAAAAAACACCTTCTAATGAACTTGTAAATGATGTAAAGCAAGAACTTCCAAAAGTAAGTGCTGGTGGTAAGCAAGTTCAGTTCAACGTGTCTCCAGATGATGTTGCTGGTGTAACGCCTAATACACAATTAACGCAAAACAGCACACAAGCACCGCCTAGTGTTAATGTATCGATGAATGACCCAAGACTTCCACAGATGATGCAGCAGAATGCAAAAAATGGTTACTCAACAAATATAGTAAAACCAATTAATTCATCTGTTACACCAAAGAAAGTTATGGATGAAATGAGGGAGAATTCAATCCCATTTACAAAGGCAGAATTAACAAAGTTTTTGAAAAGTCTTTAATGAAAAAAGTATACATAAACGAAAATCAAATAAACAAAGAATTATTGCTTCCTAAATTTCTGTATGACGCAGTAAAGAAGCATGATACTTCACTTGGGGACAACCCAGCGTTTCCAGGTGAGGATGATTTTCCTTTTGATTATGTTGTACTTAAAGAAAGATTCAAGGATGTATGTAATCAGATGAAAGATGTTGGTATTCCACTTGATAATACTGATATACTTAAATCTGAATTGAGTGACCTTGTAAGGACTTGCAAAGAAATGGAAAAACCTGTAAGGGATGCCTTGGAGAAACTTTGTGAAAATGCAATAAACAGGTTATTCGCAATACCAGATGGTGCTGTAAACATCAAATGCAAACTTGTTGACAAAGTTACTTATAAGATTTCTTTAAGTGTAACACCTGAAGCTTCAAGCGAAAAGAAATATAAATTTAAAGATATTGCTGATTTCGAACTATCAAAGGCTGCTGTGGCTAAGAGAAGGTTTATTAATGCTCTCATAATGGGTGCATCAAAGTATTATTCTTCAATGATAACGCTGTACCAGGATGAGTTGAATAAAATTAACCCTAATCTTATAGAAATTTATGATAGAATAATGACATTGAACGAATATCTTCTTTTCACAACAAAGGAAGAAATGACAGATGAAAAGCCAAAACAGGGGTCTTATGTTGAAGTAAAGGTAGGAAGCAATGGAAAAAAGAATACAATTGAATCACAGGGTGTAATATTTCCACTTCTTTTCCACGATACCATTAAGGGCTTCTTTGAATTATTTTCTGTTCATGGTTTGCCAGATGATATTGAGAAAACAAAATACATTATAGGTAAAGCTGATTTTCTATTAGCAGAACCTTGGGATATGAGATTAGGTGTCAAGCTTTGGCAAATGATTTTCGACAGGCTTGAACTTGCTGATAATACAAACATCATACCATATATTTTTACTTATCTAGTAATGCTCCCATATAATGAGTTTAATTCTACCATGAAAGAAATTCTTGCTGGAACTGAAACTGGTGATGAAATAATGGCAAATCTCATAGATAAGGCAACAGCAAACGATGGATATCAGAAATTCAAGAACAGAATCAATGCAAGAAATATTGATAGGTCTGTAATAGCTGATAGTTACTTTACTGCTTCAGAACTTGATGGGTTTGATATTGAAGGCGATAATGACTCTGAAATAATAGAAGGGCAATTATAATGATTGCTCTTTTTTTTATATTTATAGGTAGATTTTGCAATTAATGTTATATTTATTAAAATTTAAAGAGTTACAATTATGATATACGACAGACAGGAAATGGCCAAAGAATATGCTCGTTGTTATTCAGATAAATCTAGAATAACATTTATTGAGTCATATTTTAGTACATTTAATGCCACAAAAGGTAAAAAAACACAATTTCATTGTTTTCCAAGACAAAGGGCATTTTTAAAAGCTCTTTCAGAAAACAGGAATGTTGTGGCTGTTAAACCAAGACAGTGTGGTATTACAACGTTATCTAGTGCTTGGGCTGCTGCTCAGTGCGCATTTGCCCCAAAAGATGCCCCTGAAACAATACTTTGTATTGCGAATAAACTTGAGCAAGCACAGGAAATTATAATCAAGGTTCGTGACTTTCTAGAACAAGTACCAAGATGGTATTGGGGAAATGACTATTTTTCTCCAGACCCAAATTCTGAAAAAAATACATTATCAATTTTCTTAAAAGACGCTAAAGGTGAACTAAAGTTGTTTAATGGATGCAGAGTTATAGCTCGTGCATCAGGTCCTAACGCATCTCGTGGTATATCAGCCGTATCAGTTCTTATTCTTGACGAGGCTGCGTTTATTGAAGAAGGTGTGGCAGCATTTACTACTGCTGCTGCTACAATGGCTTCTAACCCTAATTCTAAGACTGTTATGGTGTCAACACCTAATGGTAAGGATGAATTGTACTACAACACTTATAGGCAGGCTCTAAGTCATGAGAATAATTTCGTGGCTGTACAGTTCCGTTGGTATCAAGACCCACGTTTTAACAAATACCTTGTATGGAAAAAGAAAAACGAGGAAACTGGTGAATGGATGATTGATGAAGACCCTATTATTGATGGTGAGGGTAATGTTAAATATGATGAACCTCGTTGGGCAAAACTAGAACAAGGTGGATGGAAACCAGATGCTCCTTGGTACGACGAAATGTGCAAACAGTTTAATAACGACTCAATGAAGATTGCGCAGGAGCTTGATGTGTCTTTCATGGGTTCTAACGATAACGTTATTGCACCAGAGTTTATTGAAATGCAGGATAAAATGAATGTTAGAGAGCCACTTGAAGACTTCAAAGACCCACTGGTTGAAGAAACTTGGTTCTGGAAGCTTCCAATTGATGGACACAGATATATACTAGCATGTGACCCTAGTCGTGGAACAGCAGCCGATAGAACAGCTATAGAAATAATAGATATGGATGGTAGGGATGAGGATGGTATGCCTATCATTGAACAGGTGGCAGAATACGTAGGAAAAAAACTTGGTGATGACATAGGAGCTATTGCTTACCAATATGCTACAATGTATAATGATGCCTTTGTTGTTGTTGATGCTACTGGTGGTCAGGGTGATGCTGCAATTATCACAATGCTTCAGATGGGCTACAAGAATATGTATTATGAGGATATGAATCAGAAGACATATATGCTTCAGAGAGCAACTAAAGTATATGATAGTTACACTGATAAGCTTCCTGGTTTCCACTTCCAGGGAAATAGATATCCAGTATTGGCAAATTTTGCTGGTCTTGTAAGAAATAATGAATTCAAGATTAGGTCTGCAAGGGTTATCAATGAGCTTGATACCTGGATTTTCAAGGGCGATAATGCAAGGATGGACCACATGGATGGTGCTCACGATGATACAATAACATCACTTGCTATGGGACTATTCGTTATGCAATATTCATTCAACAGGCTTCAAAGCACAATTAAGAAGGATAAGGCAATATTGAACGCATATATGATGACAAATTCTTTCAAAGTTAAAAAACCACAGATGGGTAGTGGAAGAGATATGTCACCTGGAAATGGCTTACCATTCTACAATTCACAAAAGTTGAAACCATATAACAGCACTAATTTTGGGTCATGTATGTGGTTATTTGGTGGTGTGAAGTAATATTTATTTAATATTTATAGTTATATAAATTATTTTATATTTTAATAATAAATCAATATAATAATGGCTAAGAAAAATACAGTTTTTCAAGCTCTAGACAAAGCAATCTCTGGAAACTGGAAGACAGCTACTGAGCCTTCAATACCACATGTCAATTCTTATGACATGACGAAGCCAGACAATACTGTTATTTACAGAACTTCTGATAAGGAGGATTATTTGCAGAAGAAACTGGAGCTTCAACAGGATAAATACCTGAGAGATAGATGGGTAAGGGCAAACGTAAACCTTTCTGTATCCGCATATGCTGGTTTGAATAACATCAAGCTTATGTATCGTGATGCAGACCTTATGGATTCATTCCCTGAGATTGGTGCGGCACTTGACATTGTTTCTGAGGAGAGCACAATTGTGAATGACAAAGGTATGGTGGTTAATGTTTATTCCAAGTCAGACAGAATCAAGAGCATTCTTGAGGACTTGTTTGTTAATAGGCTTAACATACAGCTTACTGGTCAGATGATTATTCGTGCAATGTGTAAGTATGGTAACCAATTCATGCTTCTTGATATCGACCATAAGAATGGTATTAAAGGATGGAAACAGCTCCCAGTATTCAATGTTGAGAGAATTGAAAATGGAATCCAGAACCCTTATGGAGGAGGACTATCATTGTCAGTAAACAGTAATAACGTTGATGATAAAGACTTATCAACACAATTCGTTTGGATTGAAGATAATCAGGCACAGATACCTTTCCGTGATTGGCAGATAGCACACTTCAGACTTCTTACAAACTCATTGTATTTGCCTTATGGAGTAAGTTATCTTAATGCTGCTAGAAGACACTGGAGAATGTTGTCACTTATGGAGGATATGATGCTTATATATCGTCTTGAACGTTCAATTGAAAGACGTGTGTATAAGATTTTCGTTGGAGCAATTGATGATGCCGATGTTCCTGCATATATCGAACAGATTGCAAACGAATTTAAGAGAACACCTATTATTGACCCAGTTACAGGACAGGTTGACTTGAGAAAGAATATACTGTCTGTTGACCAGGATATATTCATTCCAGTTCGTGATGAGAATGCGCCAACTCCTATCGATACACTGTCTGCTGCACAGAACATGACAGCACTTGATGACATCAAGTTTGTACAGGGTAAGGTGCTTACTGCCCTTAGGATACCTAGGACATTCCTTAATTTTGATGAGGCTGCTGGTGACGGTAAGAACCTTGCACTTATGGATATAAGGTTTACTAGGACTGTAAACAGAATTCAGCAGGCATTCTTGATGGAGCTTACAAAGGTTGCAACAATTCATCTTTATTTGTTAGGATTTGATGATGAACTGACAAACTTTACGTTGTCAATGAATAATCCATCAACACAGGCAGAACAGCTTGAGATTGAGAATATGCAGAAGAAGATTGACGCTGTTAGGGACGCTGTTTCAGACCCAGGTAATGGTCTTCCAGTTATGTCCCAGACACGTGCGTTGAAGCAGATTATGAAGTGGTCTGATAAAGAGATTAAGGAGAATCTTGAAGAGATACGCCTTGAGAAGGGTATTGCTGCTGAACTTGAGAAAACAGCACAGATTATTAAGAAGACTGGTATCTTTGACACTGTTGATAGAATATACGGAGAGCCTGGAGCTGAGTATATGGATGACCAGCAAGGAGGTATGCCAGGTCAGGGAGGTCCAGGAGGCGCAATGGGAGGCGGTGGAGCACCACCACCAGCACCTGATTTCGGAAGCGAAATGGACGGTCTTGGAGCACCTGGAGCAGATGATTCAGGAGACATGTCAGGTATGGAAGGTTCAATGCCTACGGCAGATATGGGGACTGAGGGAGCACCGCCTGAGGCTGGAGGGCAAAATGAAAGTGTCAGAAAGAAAAACAACCTTCTTTTTGAGCAGGCGAAGAAGGCAGACACGCTGTTCGAACAGTATCTTTCTTCGCTCACTGGAGTCACACAGTCACCTAAGGAAACAAAGTATGAAAGGGCTAAAGTCTATGATAGCGATTCGTTGCTTATAAACGAGGAGTTTGATAAGATGATTGACGCACTTGGAAAGTTTGTTGACAATGGAGAAATTAATGAATAATGTAAAGGCGTGACAAGTGTCACGCTTTTTATGCTTCAATGATATTTATAAGAAAATATGTATTAATATGAACACTAAGAAATATAAGGAAGAGTTTTCAAACTACATCAGCATAATGAAAGAGGCTCTTGACAGGGAGAACTTCGATGCATACAGTACAGCAAAGGAAATGCTTGATGAATCAATTGAAGAGTGTAGACATGAAAAGGAATTGGAGTCGCAACTTGACACCAATAACTTCGGTGTACTTAACCACATATTTGAGGAGAGACTTCCAGAACTATTCAAGAAAAACAAGAAAGCTGTACGTGATGTTATAAAGCTCATTAAAGAGGATAAAAACCTTTCAGCACAGTTCGACTTCTACGAGAATATTAGGAATTATAAGGGAAAGATTACAGAAATGGTTGACCCAATACAGTTCCTGTCACAATTTAATGCTGTTGTAGAGAAGCATGGACTTATTAACAAAGATACTGTTATAGAGTCAAACAAGAAGCTTAGGAAAGTACTGAAGGAGAATAACGTTGTTCCTACTGAATTCATCAGTGAGGAGGCAATGAATCTGTATAATGCTGGCCATAATATCTTGGCTAAGAAACAAACTCTCAAGAACATGGCAATACTTACTGAGAGTGTTGATTTGGTTAAGAATTATATGAATAAACATAAGGATGACAAAGTTAATGAGAGTGTTGACCCTCAGAAGTTGATAAACGAATTTGAGGAAAAATTAAAGGATACATTAACAGAATCTGAAATATCATTTGTGCAGCAGATTACAGACTGGAGAAGTCCTATTGCAGAACAGAGAAAGGAGAAACTATTCAACAAGTTCAAGAACGAGTGTATTGATAAACTCAATGAAATGCTGAAAGAGGATGCTGGAAATGTTGAACTTGAGGGGCTTAAAAAACAGCTTGAAGAGCAGAAGTTTAACAAGGATTCAATTGTTACTGATATAGCAAAATTACTTGAAATAAGGGATATACTCCTTGATAAATAATCAATAATGCAGTCACCAGTGGCTGCATTTTTTATACCAAATAATTTGTTTTTTTAACAGAAAATATATATCTTTGCACATATTTATTTTTATACAATACATTAAATCTTATGAGAAAAAGTTTTATTTATTTGATTATGAGTACCTTGTTATTTACAGGGTGTATGAACCACAGCCTTGATGATTTTCAAGTGCCAAACAATGATGTTTCGAAAGATGAAATAGTAAAAAATGTACAGGATAGGTTTGGTATCACATTTGACCCAAACCATGATTGGTGTACGACATCTTCAAATGAAATTACCATAAAGGATATTCCTAGTGGTACTGAAAAGGTTCAGTTGCTTACTTATATCGCTGAGACTGACACAACAACTTCAGTACTTGTATTGAATGAAGCAGAAGTAAATGGTAAAACTGTAATATCTTTATCATATGATGCTCCAGTTGATAATCTTGGTATTTACGTGTCATTCATATCAAATGGCTCGTGCAATATAAAGCAATTGACAGGTACAAATACAAGGGGTGTGAGAAGAGCATCAGTTGCTGATTATGTAATACCAACTGAAACTCCAGTTATCGCATCTACGGTAGAGTCATATGCAAGTCAAAGGGGTTGGATTCCTGGTCAGGTATTGTATGGGTATGATATTCATGGAATGGAAGCAGTAGACTATTCTGATGAGTATAAGGCAATATTCAGAACTATTATATTCTCCTATTTTAAGAACGGTAGACAATATAATAACCTTCCTCTAATTAAAGAGAGTGGGTTGTACAACAAAGGAGTATATAACATTACTACTGGAGGTGACCCTATAATTCTTTCTCCAGTATACAAGAGTGATAAAGCAAAACAGTATGGTAATGAGATTTGGAATTCAGACTTATACTACTACTATTTCAAGGAATCTGATTTAGTTGGCAAGAATGAAGTTGAATTTCTAAACAACCTACCAAAATATAAGGCAATTGAATTTAAGAATCACTTTGGAGAGACGGAGGACGATGTCATAAGAAAGCATACAGCATATGCACTTGTATATTGGGGTGACGGGACACCAGAGGTAGGTACAACTGGTTCTTATACATTCCCAGAGGGCTATAAGATTGGCTTTATGGTACGTGCGAAGACTGAGTTTAAAGAGAACGGTAAGCCTAGAAAGCAAGGAGAATTATATGGTGATGGACGTTTAAACAATGAAATTAATAACTATAGCGAGTGTAATTTCAAAGGTTCAAAACTTGGTACTGACGGTCCTCGAATGGGGTGGGTAACAGTTAACGGAAAGATGCTTCTTTGCTGTGAGTCAGGAACAGATTGTGACTTCAATGACATCATAATTGAGGTTGAAGGTGGAGTTGAGCCTATTGTATATGCACCAGAGTTTGATAACAACTACTACACATTCTGCTTTGAGGATAGACAGCTTGGGGATTATGATATGAATGATATCGTAATAAAGGCAACAAGAATTAACAACACAACAGTTGAATATAGTATTGTTGCTTGTGGCGCAAATGATTTGTTAAAGGTTATGAACATTAACGGTAACATCATAAATTCTTCAAAAGAAATTCACGAAATGTTTGGAGTATCAAATAAGACATTTATTAATACAAGAAAAGGTGATGAATTATTTGAACCAATAACAGAAATGGTTACTGTTAATGAGAACTTCAGTTTCTTGGATGAGGATACACAGCCATACATCTACAACGTTTCAGAAGGAAGGGTAATCAAATTGTCAAAGAAGGGAGAAGACCCACACGGAATAATGATTCCATATGATTTCAAATATCCAATCGAACAGACTTGTATCAAAGACGCATACCCTGAGTTTAATTCATGGGGGCAGAATAGAATTACAAGCACATATTGGTATAAAAAACCTAACGAGAATAGAGTATTCCAGTAATATTAAATGCAGTCAGAATTGACTGCATTTTTTTTTATTTATTCACACTTGTTTTCTCGAATTTTTTTGTTATATTTTATTTGTAATACATAGCAAAATGAAGAGATTAAACAAGGAATATAAATTAGATGTTTGTAATCATGTTTCACTAAAGTATGGAAGTGTAAACAAGGATAATCCACAGGTAGTGTACGTATCAGGAAAATGCTGGATATCGCCAACAGAAGAAGTTGATTATGAATCTGCAATTAAGGAAGTTGAAAATGATATGAGAAAAAACATAAGGAATATTATTGTAGATGGGATAAATTTCGATAAGAGGTTTATTTTAGATTTTGACATTAGTACTGATGGGTTATTCCCCAAAAGAAAGAAATTTTTGTGTTTTGATTTCTATCTTAGACAAGCTGAAAAAAACAAGAAAAAGCTGTCAGACCTGAAAGAGATATTGAGTAAAAAAGTTAGTACAATATCAAATAATATGGTATATATGTTCAAAGAAAATTGTTTTCTTGTTGAAAAGAAGAAATGAATGTTATATTTATAATAAAAAAAGATAGACTATGAAAATTATAAATATATCAGAAGACAAACATAAAGCAGTTATTAGAAAACTGTTTAAAGAAAAAATTCTTAATGGGCAAGACCCAGATAATCAGCATCCATTTGGTAGATTAGGCACAGACCAGGAAAACACTGAAGATGGTCATGGAGAATCAATAGTTGGAAAGAATGTTGACCAAACAAATTATGGACCTGACCAAGGACTTCATGATATAGTAAATGCATAAAAAAGCAGGACTTGAATCCTGCTTTTATTGTTTTATGAGTTAAGTATATTTTTAATTTTATTTATTTTTTCATTAACTATATTTTTATCTGAGTTGACTGTGTTGGTCTCAACATATTGTTGAAGTTCTTCTGCTTGTCCCACCCAAGCTCCAGGAGTTGATGGGTCACTAACAACATCCCAACAAATCAATTCAAAATCATTACCTACAATGTATTGCCCAAGTTTCTGCTCTACAGAGCCAACGCCTCTTGATGACACACCAATTTTGATACCGTTAAGAAGTAGATTAGCCATTTGGTCTCCACGAGTTGAAACAATACCATATTTTCTAAATCCATATGATGTGTTAATCATACATTTTCCAACAAGAGTTCTACCTTCCCAGTGAAGTTCTGTAATATTAATTGCAATTCTATCAAGGTCAATTGTTGATTCTGCTGGGTGGTTTAATTCTCCTATTGCATTACTATCGTTAATTTTTTTCTGGTATAATTCAACTTGTTTTTTCAAAACTTCTTCTGGATAAATTCTACCGTTTGCATTCTTAATACCAAATTTCTGGAAAACTGCATCAACAATGAATGGATGCGGAACGTGCCACTCTCCATCAAGTCCCTCAGTTATTTTCTGTGGGTTTTTGATATACATGTACCCGTCTCTCTCAATGAGTATACCATGTCCAGTCTTACCTTCCTTTATTATTTCAAGTTCTTTTTTCATTACTAGTAATATTTTTTATTATAAATATTTAGCTTCATTCAAATATTTATATTATGCACAACATATAAAAATATTTGGTTAAACTATTATTTTTCAATAGTTTCAAAAATTTTTTTATACTTGTGGTATATTTATAATTAAAATAATGCATTAAATTTTATTTCTAGATGAAGAATATTAGGAGCAAAGTTGTAAGAGAATCTTTACTTGACTACAACACACTCGCAAAATCTTTGCAGGAAAACACTGAAGGTGCAGTCAAGAATCTTTTAAGTGAGACTGTACGTGACACATATGCCAAGTTGCTTTCTGAGGATTCCAATGATAAGGAGTACGATGAAGATGACGTGGAAATGGATGGAGAGGTGGAAGATACTGCTGACGATGCTGATGTTAATCCTGCTGATGGAGGCGATACGTCTACGGATGGCGTAGATGACGCTGAGGCTGGTATGGAAGCTGGTTCTGAAGATGATGCAACGGATACAGAAGGTGATGACGAGTTACCTGCTGAAGAAGGCGCTGATGATGCAGAAGGAGCTGAAGGCGATGAATGGGCAGAATTTGACAAGTATAAGGTGTCTGATGATGAGTATGACTTCTCAAATGCGGAAGACGAGGAAATCGTAAAGGTTTACAAACTAATGAAGAATGATGACCAGATTCTCGTTCACAAGGACGATGATAAGGTTAAGATTCAGGACAATGAAACTGGAGCTGAGTACATAGTTGACCTTGGTGGTGACAATGAGGCTGCTGGTGTTGATGCTGTTGAACCTGGTGCTGAGGATGCTGATGCAATGGGTGACGAAATGGCTGATGACGATGCAGAATCATTTGGCGACGAAGGTAACGACATGGGTGATGATTTCAGTGATGAAGATGACTTTAATAACGTAGATGATATGAAAGAATCAACAGAAAGAATGTTTGAGCTTGTATTGGAATATGACTCAAACGTAGGATACACTGACAATTATCAGAACAAGGACGTTATGACTACACCAGGTATGTCAGAGCCAGGAAAGAATGTAAACGACTGGGACGCAGGCGTACCAAAGGGTAAGTCAAAGCCTTGGTCTGGAAAGAAAGGCGACAAGAAAGAGAATCAGCCTTTCGACGCAGAAAAGGGTAAGACAGTTGAGGAAGGTACAGTTAATGAGTTGAAGACAAATGCTGAGCATTCAGCAAATATTGGAAGCACATCAAGAACTGACGGTCCTAACAACCCAAGAGCACGTAAGGGACGTAGTTTCCACACAGCACAGAACGGTCAGGAGACTGGTACTGGTGACAACGCTTATAAGGGCGGTGGTAATAATGTAGAAGTCGATGTGAAGGTTGAGAATACTTTGAAGAAGATTAACAAGACTCTTCAGGAGAACAAGGAACTCAAGGAGACTTTGACAACTGTAATGGCATCACTTAAGGAAGCTGCTGTGACAAACCACAACCTTGCACAGATAATAAAGCTTATCTCTGAGAACTCAACCACTCAGGAAGAGAAGAAAGAGATAATCAGTAGGTTTGCAAACGAGGCTAAGACAATCGATGCTTCAAAGGCACTTTATGAGTCATTGAGCCGTGACCTACAGAAAACTAAGAAAATGAACATTACTGAGGGTAATCTTTCAGTAGAGAGTTCAAAGAAAATCAACGAGACACCTATCTATAAGTCACAGGACATTTTGGAATCTCTTGATTTAATGCACAGAATGATGAGATAATCGAAACTTTTCAGAATTTGTGTATATTTATATAAAAAAAAAATAATTAAAACGTAAATAAATTTCTTATATGAAAGAATTTTTATCTAGTGGTGTAGTTGGTAACATCGAGTACAACGCACAGAAACAGATACGTGAGAGCATTCAGAACCGTTGGGACCAGCTCGGTTTCACTGAGGGTCTTCCAGCAGGTATCAAAGAGAATGTTGCTACATTGTATGAGAACGAGGCTAAGCACTTGATTTACGAGGCTACAGCTTCTGACAATAGCGGTTCATTCGAGACTGTGGTATTCCCTATCATCCGTAGGGTATTCAGCAGACTTCTTGCTAATGATATCGTATCAGTACAGGCTATGAACCTTCCAGTTGGTAAGTTGTTCTTCATCCTCCCTGTTACTTCAGAGAGAGAGTGGACTCTTCCAGAGGATGCAACAGGTGCAACTCCTGGTGACATCATCGACGGTACAACTGGTAGACACCTTGGTCTTATGGGCTATGACAGAGTTAACCGTAACAAGGAAGGACGTGTTGAGCCACGTTACTATCTCCCAGACGAGACAATCAATGAACTTCAGAAGAATAAGTGGTACATTCCACAGTTGAACGAGACTGTTGCTGATGCTACAGATTTCGAGGCTGCTAAGGCACGTGCTGCTGCTGAGGAACTTAACGTAACTGCTCTTCGTGAGGCAGGTCCTGAGGTAACTCAGTACTTCCAGAAGACTCTTTATGACCTCTTCTACAATGACTTCCTTTATGACAACTCTAAGGGTAAGGTAACTATCAAGGTTGGTGAGGCTATTCCAGTATTCTTGACCCCTGGTGGTGTTCGTCCTTTCGGTGGTGACAATCTTAACGCTTATTTCAAGAGTGGTTTTGATGGAACAATTAGAAACATTATACTTGAGATTGATGGTTTCTCTTCATTCAACGCTAGCAAGTTGACAGGTCCTGATGGAAACGAGATGGATACTGAAGAGTTCCTTGCTTCATTGAAGGTTATTACTCAGAAGGAGTTCGCTGCTGCAAACGTTCCTGGTTCAGAGTCTGTTAAGACTGCTGCTTTCAGAAAGTTTGAGTCAGTTCCATTCAGAGTTGTTACTCAGAAGTATGGTAAAGGTATCGTAGAGTACGGTGCTGCTTGTGATGCTGAGGGTAAGATGTATATCGAGCTTGACCTTGCTAAGCCAGTTGTTCAGCAGGCTGGTACAATCGACGGATACGTTGGTGTTGACGCTGCTGCACTTGACGCTGCAATTGACCCAACTGACCCAGAAAAGACTAAGGAAGCTATGAAGAGTCTCTTCAAGATTGCTTGGGCACAGTACGACTCACTTGAGCTTGAGACCGAAATCGGTGAGGTTAGCTTCAAGCTTGATTCAGTTACTGTATCAGTTGTAGAAAGAAAACTTCGTGCTACCTGGTCTCCAGAGCTTGCACAGGACGTTTCTGCATTCCACAACATCGACGCAGAGGCTGAGTTGACAGCTATCCTTTCAGAGCAGATTGCTGCTGAAATTGACCGTGAGATTCTTCGTGACCTTAGAAAGGGAGCACCTTGGCAGGCACGTTGGGATGTCAATGGTTGGAGAAGAATGGCTGCATTCTCTACAAACTACACTCAGAAGGACTGGAATCAGGAGCTTATGACTAAGATTAACCAGATTTCTGCACAGATTCACAAGTCTACACTTCGTGGCGGTGCTAACTTCATTGTAGTATCTTCAGAGATTTCTGCATTGTTCGATAACTTGGAATTCTTCCACGTTTCTGACGCTTCAGCAGAGAGCGACCAGTACAACATGGGTATTGAGAAGATTGGTTCACTTAGCGGACGTTACACTGTATATCGTGACCCATATTCACCTCACTGGTCAATCATCATTGGTCACAAGGGTAAGTCACTTCTTGACACTGGTTACATCTATGCACCATACGTGCCAATGCAGTTGACTCCTACAATGTACAACCCATTCAACTTCGCACCAGTTAAGGGTATCATGACCCGTTACGCTAAGAAGATGGTTAACAACCGTTACTACGGACACGTTAGAGTTGATGGACTTGTTCATTGGTCAATCAATGAGTTCAGATAAACCGAACAAACTAAAACTAAATATTAAACCCTGGACACTAGGTGTCTGGGGTTTTTTATTTATTCTTGATATTTATAAGAAAAAAGTTATATTTTATGGCAAAGAAATTAATAAGATTAACAGAAAATGACATTCATAGAATCGTGAAAGCATCTGTCAATAAAATATTGCGTGAAAGATATGAAGGTTTTGATGATGACTTCGATGAAGACGATGAGAATGATGAGCTTGCTGCTGCTGGGGCAACTGGAGGAGCAACACCAGAACAGATACAAGGTTGGGAAGAAGACCTTTGGATTAATATCAATAAGACGTTCCAAAATGCAAATTACCTATTCAACAAGACACGTGATAAAAGGTTTGCTAAAATATCAGAGGCTATTTCCAATGCATTCGAATTGTTTCCTTCCAATGCTGATAGAATATATATGAAAATAGATTACGACCCAGATGCTGGATATGGTGGATAATATTGATAAAATAATAAGAGAAAGTATAACACTCTTTACAATAATGACACCACAAGAGATAGATTCTTGATATTTATAAGAAAAAAGTTATATTTTATATGCAATACTTCTATATAAAGCAGGGCAGCACATTACCAACACTTCGTATGGAATTAATTGAAGATGGAAGACACGATTTCAATAAGTTCCACGAATGTATCCAAGCTGCTGATATTACATTTACAATGACAAATATTGACACCAATGTTGTTAAGGTGGCAAAAAACAAAGCATACATAAAGCTCCGTGAGAATGATGACTGTACGGAACAATATGTCATTTGTTATGACTGGAAAGAACGTGATACTAAGGAAGCTGGTAGTTTCAAGGGGGTGTTTGAGATTACATTTAATGGTAGTATAAAAAATGACTCATATACATATCCAAATGGTATACTAAACATGCCAATAAGAGAGGAATTACTTATTACTGTACTGCCTAAATAATTATATAAATTATTATTGTTATGAGAGTAGAACCAATTTTTAAACCTGGAGATTACATTATTAATAGGTCTAGTGATGATATGGCAATAATTGATAAGGTTACTCCTAAAAATTATTACCATTTTAAAGAATATTATGGTGGAATGTTTCACGAGTTGAAAAATGTAAGTGATAAAAGTTATGACCTTCAGGTAAACTATCAGAAATTCTTTGACTTATGTACTGAAGAGGAAAAGAAAAAATTAGATGAAATTATAAAAAATGAAAAAAATAATAAGACTGACTGAGAACGATATACGTGGCATGGTAACAGAAATAATTGCCAATATACGTGAATCGTCTGGCGCTAAAGTTGTTTATCATTGTGGAGACTTCATAAAAGAAAGATACTTTGTTGATGTAATATGGTTTAGCTCTACACCAATAAAATATTTTGGCGAACCACACTCATATGAGGTTGTAATAAATAATCCGTTAGTTATAAATGCAAACGGTGCTGGGTGGTCTGATAAACTATGGTGGGAATGCTGTAAACCATCTGGTGAGCCAAGTGTTCCAGCAGATGACCCAAATCTTACATCAAAAGCACCTTCTTTCATATGGAAACTTGCCCAAGAATCAAAACACGAAATAGAATATGGCGACATACCATATATTGTAAAAAAAATGTATGACAAAGGAGAAGTGAATTATGATGGAGTAATATTAAGGCGTATTGGAGAGACACCAACAGAAAATGTAATTACTGATGATTACATTGTTTTCAACTTAAATCAAGTAAAATTAATAAAATAAAGGCAATAACATCGCAGTTGACCCATAATAATTAACGAATGCAGCCATGTCGGGCTGCATTTTTCTGTGTCTGCTGATATTTATATAGAAAATAAGCAAGTAAATACCTATTTAAATATGAATAAGAAATTAATTAGACTGACAGAATCAGACCTTCATAGAATAGTAAAGGAGTCTGTAAATAGAATACTCAATGAGATAGGTAACACAAAAGATGGAAGAAATAAAATCCGTAAAGCAATAGCAAACAAAGATGCGAAAGGCTTTGATAATGATATGGATGGAAAATTCGAAAAACCTTTCAAGGCTAATGATGGTAATGAGTATTCTAACAAACACTTTGGGAAGATTGCAAATGTTGAAAAATATATGAATGACTCTCCATACAGTAAAGAGTGGAAAGAAGGTAGATAATTGATTAGGCAACTGCGATGTTATTGCCAAAATAAAAGAGGAATAGACCATTCTATTCCTTTTTTTATTTATGCTTTTGGTTTGGAAAAAATATTTATAATAAATTACGTAATTAAATATTTAAAAGATTATGGCTAAAAAACAATTTATAAGGCATTTGGAGTTTTATGGTTTCCCAGACCAGAACGGATACGCTTCTGAGTTTAATGGTATTGACTTATCAGATATCCGTGAGAAGAACGAGGAACAGGATAAAGAAATAGAAGAACTTGAAGGTGAAAAAGCTGAAAAGAAAGACCTTTCTGAATTAAGTGGTACTGTTGAAAACTTCATTGATAGGCAATCAGAAATCAACCAGGATTTTGCTAATGCAATAAGTGGCATTTCTGCTGACATAGACGAACTTAAGACTATTGATGGCGAGTTTGCAGAACAACTTTCTGCAATAACAGAAGGCGTTAACGACGCTATAGAATCCATTGAGGAACTTAATGATAGGGCTGATAACATTGAAAATGGAATCAGTGGATTAAGTGGCGCTGTTGATAGCATAATAGATACTATAGAGAATGAAGTTGCCAAGAAAGATGATGTCTACACAAAGGAAGAAGTTGATGAGAAAATACCTAGTTTGGATGGATTTGCTACTGAAGAATGGGTTGAGAACCAAGGCTATCTAACATTTGATAGTGGCGATACAAGGTATCCTCTAATAGAAGACCTTGAAGCTTTGTCTGGACTTGTAGAAAGCGCTACAACTGGAATTGAAGATGAAATTAATGGTATCATAGAATCAATTAATACTTTATCAGAAAATACTGAGGAAAAATTTGAAGAATTAGATTCATTCAGTGGTGAAGTAATGAGTGCCATAACTGGCATCAATTCTGATACTAATGAAATAAATGAAAAGGTTAATGACAATACAGACGCTATAAGTGCTATAAATGAATCTGTTAGTGCAATAGAGGGTGATGTTGCAGATAACACTGAGAGTATAGAAACTTTACAGGAACAGGTAAGCGCTAATACTGACGAGATATCAAGCATAAACACAATTCTTGAGGCTAAAGCAAATTCATCAGACCTTGAGAATTTGGGTAATGAAATGTCGCAAAGAATTGAAGCCCTTGACACTAACAAAGCTGACAAAACTGACCTTAACGCATTGAGTGTGACTGTTAATGACCTCAGTGAAAGTGTTGACAGTAATGTTGAAAAATTGGAAAATGCTGATAACGAGTTATCAAATAGAATTGATGAACTTAATGAAGATTTGAGTGAAGCAATTTCAAATGTTGGAAGTGGTCTTACACAGGAAATCCTTGATAGGCAGCAGGCTGACCTTGACCTAATAGGCGTAGAAGAAGATAACAAGAATGCCAATACGATATGGGGCGCAAAGAATTTTGCCAAGGAAATGAAACATCAGGCTGTAAGCGATGCCAAAATCTATACAGATAATAAGGTATCTACGTTTGACACAAAGATAGCAACGTTACAGGAAGAAATAGAACAGGAATTAACATCTTATGCTACAACTGGATATGTAGAGCAAAGAATTTCTGAGACGAAAACAGAATTAAGTGGTGACTATAATTATAAAATTGAAGGCGAGACCCAAAGAGCCAAAAGGCGTGAAGATGATATCGCTGAGATAGTAGCAGATATACAGCAAGAAATAACATCAGCAACGACGAAAATTGCACATAATGCCACCAGGATTAATGCAATTACAGCTTGGGATGGAGAAGACCCAGCTAACTACGATGATAGCGGTAATGGCATTCTTGATGTCCTTCATAGAGAGTTACACAACCTTATAGACACATTAACACAAAAAGGTATATTACCATAAAACAAAAATGAGGTAGATTGGTTTCTACCTCATTTTTTATCAATTAAGCATTAATACGTTTTTTAGCGCTAGCTTATTATCAACCTCATCAAAAGTTTCACCGAATCTAAAAAATATTCTGCCGTCTTCTGGATATTCTTCATAATCATCAACGTTTTCCCACGCTAATGCAATTATTCCATCAGTACAATCTTGGAATCCAAAACAACAGTTGTTCTGAATTAGGTCAAGCTTTATTTTCATTTTAACAACATGTACCTCTGTTATATATTCTTCCTTTGGTAAAAGATTATTTACAAGGCAGCATGGTTTTTGTTCAAAATCCTCACCCCAAAACTCATCTATATTGTTTGTGAATATAAATTCATATCTGTAATATCCATCAGACTCTTCACCTATTAGCTTGATAAATCCAAGTCTAATATCTTCATCGAGTTCTTCTTCATTATCTTTAATGAATTGTTCTGTAATTTCCATTAATCATTTAAATATTGTTCAATTATTTACATTCCACAACCTGGTCTTGGATACCACATATCAACACCGTAGTTTTTACCTTCTTTCTTTGCTTGCTTCCTTAATGCTTCGATTTCTTTTATTTTATCCTTGTAATTTTTTCTTTCTGGCTTCCATTTCTTTACAAGATTCCTCCTAAGCATAAACAGATTCCACCACATCTTGATATTAAAGATAAACTTCAGTGTCATCTTAAATTTCTGCCACTTAGTCATTACGCCATAATCCTCACATTTCTGATAAGCAAGCTCACGATTCATACCATAAGAAGCCCTTGTCAATACTTGAATAATCCTTTTCTGTTCCTCAAGACTTGACATTTTAACTGGATGAATGAATTCATTTAAATTCCCATGATTCATCATTGAGGCCTCTTCATCTTTCATACCTATGTAAGATTTTCTCTGTAACTCTGATGATTCTCTTCTTTTTGTGGCATCCATAAACATTGATTTATATCCTTCATAATCATATGGTAGATTGGATATTTCCCAGTAACTAAGAAAACCTTTAATTCCGTTGTTGTATATATTTTTATCTATCGCCATATTATTCTTTCTTTAATTCTTCTGTTACATTAACTGGATGTATTTTAGGATATTTAATATCCCACAATTTATCATCAATTTCTTTCTTTTTGTTTTTATAAAAATCATAATTCTCAATAAGTTTATTCAACTCATCACTATTGGTTCTATCTCCATCATTCATTCTAAGTCTTAACAGAATTTTTTCTTCAATGGTTCTCATATTCCTTTCGCAGGCTGATAAATCATCTGATAGCTCGGAGTTATCTGGGTCTTGTAATTGTTCAAAAATATCTTTACTTTTACCACCTTTATCGAGGCGTTTTAATATTTCATCAAGTTTTCCTTCTTTATCCATTTTGATAATCTCTTTTGCTACTTTGAGGCTTTCGTCAGAATATTTTATGTTTGACCTTTTACTTTTACCGTTTTCATCTTTGTCTGGAAAACTGTCTGCTATTTCCTTGCTAATTTTAAACCTTTTCCTTGCGTCTTCCAGTTCACCCATGAATTCAGATTTCTTCACAGCCTCAATCATTTCATGGTCTGTAAGAGCTGCTTTAGCTTCTTGGTCGGATATTTTGTTCGTTCCAATCATATGGGAAATTTCACCATTTTCGAACACATAAGTAACCACACAACCATCTACTAATTCGTATTCGATACTTTTAATTCTTTTTTCATCTAGATTGATATTCATAATTTTATTTGTTTTTTTCACTAACAATTATATTGTCTATTATTTCTTGTTTACCCCTTACTTTATCAAACATTTCTTTATAAAATGTATTAGAAAACACTTGATAGTAAATAGTTACGTCCTTTTTTTGATTAAGTCTATGTATTCTATCCTCTGCCTGTAGGTTATCTCCTGATACCCAACTGAAGCTATTGAATATTGCAACCTTACTTGCTACAAGGGTAAGTCCAACGCCAGCGCTTTGTATGTTACCGATGAATACCTTAATACTAGGGTTATTTTGGAACTCTTCTACTGATTTGTTCTTTTTCTTTGCAAGCATCTTTCCGTTATGTACAACGCATATGTCTTTAAATGCTTCTTTAATAGTGTTAAGTTCCTCATCAAATGAACAGAATATAACTACCTTATGACCAAGGTCAACACATTTCTGTGCCAGGTCGATTGTCTTTGATGTCATGGCATTTGCAAGCCACTGTCTCATCATGATACCTTCGGTAATTTTCCTGTATTTTTCAAGGTCTGCTGGATTCTTCTCAAGTTTTGCTTCAGTATATTCATTCCATACATTCAAATAACCAGACCTTTCCTCTGGAGTTAGGTCATAACTTAGTACCTTAACTGTTTTCTTTGTAAGTTTCAGGTCATTCTTATCACGCCTCAGATAGAATGGTTTGATTACCTCCTGTAATTCATCCAGGTGAGAAGCACCATCAGTTGCCCAAATTTTTTTACACTTTTTATCAAGTATTTCATCAAGTTCTTTTTTCTCTTCATCAGTAAGGTCATACCAAGAGTTTTTTTTCTTATTTTTACAGAATATGTGCGAATGCGCATCACGTTCTTTCCTATTATAGAAGAATTTACCATCACAATATCTTTCCACATATTCCTTCCAGTCTTTTGATATTGGAGCATCTATTAGCTTCAGCAAATTAAAGAAGTTAATTGGTCTATTCGTAATAGGAGTTCCAGTAAGTTCATAGATTCCAGCAGGGTTAGACCTCTTTACTAAGTCAGACATAATCTTGTAAATTCCACTGGTAGTGTTAGAAAGCCTGTGTGCCTCATCAATTATGAAAAGGTCAAATTGAGACTGGAACAACTGGCTGTTATCCATTGCCTCGTTTATAACAGCTTTCTTTCTTGACACCCTCTCTTTTTCCTTTGTAACCCTTGTTACCTTTCCATCCTCTAGTTCAAGCCTTGTTTCTTTAACAGTTTCGGTAGGCACTTCATAGAAGTTCTTCAATATATCGTAGTTGATAATGGTAAATCTATTTTCTTTCCATTTACTGCCTTCAACAATTGTAACATCATCTTCATCTACATACTGTAGAAGTTCTTTCTTCCAGGTTAACTTAACTGATGCTGGACAAATAATTAGAACTTTCTTGTAGTCATCCTCAAGTGCAGAAACAATAGCAGAGGTCGTTTTTCCAAAGCCCATAACATCTGCGAGAATAGCCTTCTTTTTGCTTGTGAGGAACTTTACAGCATCTTCCTGATGTGGATAAAGGTAACGTCCTGAACGCTCGTTATAGACGCTAAAATCAATTTCTTTTGTGTCCCAAGGCTCTGACAGAAAATCAGTAAGTACTGCTTTCTTTGGCGCAAACACCTCAACAGCCTTATCCTGCGATTTCCTATATACGCAATAAAAATGGTAATGCAAGTCAGTCTCTCCCAAGAACCAAGTTATCTTAAGTTTCCTGGGAGGGAACTCAATACCCCACTCTTCCATCATCTTATCTCCCCACCAATCAGCAATTTTAACAAGCTTGTTTATTTCTTGTGGCGCTCTATCATGATTATGCAGAACATAACCAATTTCTGAGTCTTTCATACCCCTGAGTTTGTATGCGTATACAATATTCTTCAGGTTGATGATTAATGGATTTTCACCTGAGTACTCTTTTAACAGTTTGTAAGCTGTATCTATTTTTTCTAATGGTAATGCCATATCTTATATTTTATACCCTGTATAAAATATAAGATATTTACTAGTAAAATCAATGGGTTAGAAGCAATTTTTTTATATTTGATTAAATATTTATATTTATAAAGAAAATTGTGTATGAAACAGATAATTAGATTAACTGAGAGTGACCTTCATAAACTTGTAAAGGAATCGGTAAAAAGGATATTAAATGAGGGATTAACACCAGTATTTAAGAGTATTGCTAAAAGACATGGTGGCGTAAAGTGGGTTGATAAAAGATATCAATTCGACAAACTAGAATTTCCTAATTATGGATGGGATTATTTTTTTGAGGCAAAGACTGGTGACATCCCATATAGACTTCTTCAATTTGCAGACAGAGTTATGGAATTTAAC
>Ga0310691_10001908_pt1 | contig 29808 bp, 24 predicted proteins | sample 176DNAGHGlowgp2_FD_203887 | JGI IMG/M metagenome (GOLD analysis project Ga0310691, IMG submission 203887) | Sheep rumen microbial communities from Palmerston North, Manawatu-Wanganui, New Zealand - 1766 DNA GHGlow gp2 (v2) (version 2) | ecosystem: Host-associated > Mammals > Digestive system >... | reverse complement strand
AAGCGGGGGTATGGGGGCTCGATGTTTGCGCAGCAAACTCGACACAGCGAAGCGAGGAGCGCCCCCATTTTGAATCCGTCGGAGACACTTTATCGACAGACTGGGGCGCATCCGATACTCAATCGGATGCGCCTTTGTTTGTTTTATCGTGAAATTTGATTTCCGTGCCGTTTATGATGCCGATGATGTTCTTCCTGTGCCGGAACAGCATGATAACGCCCACTGCCGCAAGCATCAGCGTTTCGGGCAGATCGCGAACCGCAAACCAATGCCACACCGGCAGCAGTACCGCACAGGTCATGGAAGCCAGCGCAATATACCGCAGCGTCAGCAGATACAGCCCGACAAACCCGACACAGACGAGAAAACAGCGCCAATCCAGCCCGAGCGAAAGCCCCAGCAGCGAAGCAAAGCCTTTTCCGCCGCGAAACTGCATCCAGAACGGATACATATGCCCCATAATGACCGATACACCTGCCGCAATGTGTATGTGTGCAGCCGGTGTATGAATCACATACTTCAGCAGCAGAACCGGAATCAGCGCCTTCAGGATATCGGTAACCGCCGTGCAGACTGCCGCGCCGCGTCCCATTGTCAGAAGCGCATTGGATGCACCGGCATTGCCGGAGCCCTTCTCCCGGATATCAAAGCCCTTGCGCCGTGCGAGAATCGCGCCGGTGTTGATACAGCCGAGCAGGTATCCGCAGAGGATGCCGCCCGCGTACCACAGTGCCGCGCTCATTCGTTGATTGCGACACGCAGCGTGCCGCCGCTGATGATCCGGTATTTCGGATCGGCTGCAAAATGCAGCGCCTTCGAGCTTTTGATGCTGATATCCATATCGCTGTCCACGACAGTCAGGGCAGCGTCCGATTCATAGCTGCCGAGGTCCATTGCGCGCATACCCTCCGCACGGATGTTCAGTGCAGTCTTGCGCATATTGATCTCAGGCGCCTCGTCGCCGGAGCCGACAACGAGGATATTCTGTCCGGTCAGTTCCGCATCAATTGCAGAATCCTTCAGTGAATAGCTGCCGCCGCCCATTGCCGAGCCGACACAGCCGACGAAATTGCCTGAGCCGCGGACGGTAAGACTTGCGGTTGTGCAGAGCACCTTCGGTCTGCCCTCACAGGCACCGACTGCGATGCTTTTTGCCATGCGCAGTCCGAAATCCGCCTCACAGCCGGAAATTTCGATCTCGGCAGTGCCGTCAAGCACGCCGATTCCGACGCCGTCCTTGCCGCTCATTTCAATAAACAGCTTGGTGCCGCAGACGCTGATATGCTGTCCTTTTCCGATGCCGGAGCCGATGCCGATGCACTGGCTGCCGTTCGAGATGATATTGAGGCAGCCCGCCAGATCAACATAGATCTCGCCGCAGACATAGTCCGGGTCGTTGCCGATTGCGAACGCCTTTGTATCATCAGCGCGGATGCTGAGATTGCCGTGGCCGGTCAGATGCAGCGAGCTGGTCTCCGGCACAAGGATACCGCCGACGTCCATGCGGTTATCGCCCTGAAATTCGAGCGTGACATGACAGTTTTTGCCGATTATAATTGCGGCGCCCTGCTGCGGTGCATTGAACCGGACATTCCGCAGAATAATATGTGAATCGGTGTTGTCCCGCACCTTGATATGCAGCGCCGAAGCCTCATTGAAATCGCCGATAATTTCGGCATTCTGCTGTGAAATCAGCAGGTCGGTATAATGCTCCGCATCGAGCTGCGGCAGCCGGAAGGTAATCTCGCCGGCAGCGGGCATATAGGTCTTCTGCATGATCTGCTTTGCCGCGCCCGCACTGAATTTACAGATTTGCGCTGCGATGCGGTCGGGAATGCCGATCAGCGGCGTTTCGCTCGGAAGGGAGGTGTAATTGCCCTGAATGAGGTCTGCGCCGAAGCGGATTGCAGCGCGGAGCTCCTCGGCAGTTTCGACGCCCTCTGCGAGCGCCATAAAGCCGTTTGCATGAGCAAAATCAATGATATTGGTGACAAAATGCTGCTTTTTCGGCTCCTCGTGGATGTTGGAAATCAGGCTGCGGTCGATTTTGACATAGTTCGGCGAATACCGCAGCAGATTGGAGATATTGGAATAGCCGGTGCCGTAGTCATCGACGGCGATGTCCATATGGTTTGCCGTACATCGTGCCTGAATCTGCCGGAGCTCCTCGCCCTCGGTTTCAGCCTGCTCGGTGAATTCGACCACGAGCTGCGGCAGGATATCGCCGTACTGCGCCCGCAGCTTGCCGAAGTCGGTATCAGAGAGGAAATGTCCGGGAATGCTGTTGACGAAGATTTTTTTATCAGCAAAATCGTCGATTTGCTTCCGGACGAATTTCAACACATTGTTATAGGTCAGCCACTCAATCTCATAGAGCCGCCCTGCCGCCGCCGCATAGCTGAGCAGCGCCAGCGGGGAGACCGCAATGCCGCCCGTAATGCGCATCAGCGCTTCATAGGCATAAATCTGCCCGTTTTTCGCATTGACAATCGGCTGGAAATAGTAGGTCAGCAGATTCTCATTCAGCACGCGCTCCATCAGCACGCGCTCTTGCTCCGAGACATCGCCGCCGCCGGAATCGCCGCCCTCGTGATGATTCAGCATGGAGGCGTCCTTGATCGTCACAGCTTCATTGAGCATACTTTCCGGAGAAAGCGCGGCGGAGATTTTTGAGGTGACTCTGCCGATTGAGATTTCGAGCGTATAGCTCTTGCCGGAGACCTGATTATAGCTTTGCAGGCGCTTTTTCAGCACGCTGATGAGCGCATCTGCGGTATTCATGCGGATATGGGAGCTGAAAAATGCGATCAGGAATTCGTCGCCGCCGATTCGTGCGGCGGTCACATCGCTGTCGATGCTGTCCGTAATCGCATTGGCGAGGCTCAGCAATGCCTGATCGCCCTCCTCGCGCCCGAAAATGCTGTTGATCTGGCGCAGGCGGTTCAGTCCGATTACGACCATTGTCAGGTTTTCGTCCTCGCGCCGCTCTGCACGGATGCGCTCCGCGAGCACCTTCATGACGCCCGGCAGATTCAGCATACCCGTCAGCGAATCGCGGACGCGTGCGGCAAGCAGGCGGGCGTTCATTGCCTGAAGCCGTCCGTTTGCAAGGCTTGACCCGATGACATTGCCCGTTGTATGAATCAGCTTGGGCAGCTTAAAGCATTCCTCGCTGAGATTGTTTCCGTAATATGCATAATACCCGTATATCTCATTCTGAAAATAAACCGCATTGACGAAAACGGGCTTGCCGGCAGTCAGAACCTGCTCCAGATACGGAATCAGCTGACTGCGCGGAATAATCGAAAATTTCTTATCATTATTCTGCCGGCGCACGGTGCTGATGAGCTCGTTTTCATCCCCGAAATGGGCAAGGACGCCGTCCTCGAGGTCAGGCGAGATGCAGTCCCGCAGACAGAGGCAGGATTCCTCCGGAATATGAGAGCCCATGATATCGAGATAATCGACAACAGTCTGCTGCCGGCGGTCAAGCACATCGCCGAGAATCCAGTGCTCCTCCGACTCCTGATTCACACAGATCTGGAGCTTCTGATACAGCTGCCGGATTGCTTCATTCTGGTCGCGCTGCTCTGTGACAAAGCAGCCGCAGGATTCCGAAATCTTCACAACAGGCGGGATTTCGATATCGAGATCGACGTCCTCGCCGTCGAGAATGAGCTCTGCGGTATCGACCGCGACAGTGCTGAGCTTATTGTAATCCTTGACGCAGGTTGTCAGGCGGGGCGTATGGAACCGCTCCCGGATAATGCCGTCAGAGCCGGTCACGATCACATCCTCCGGCACGCGCAGCCCGTGTCTTTGCAGAACGGAACAGACAGCAAGCGCCATTTCGTCATTGACGCAGACAATCGCCTCGGGGATATCGAGTGCCAGCAGGCGCTCTGTTTCCTTTGCCGCGGGCATTTCCCAGTAATCGCCGTAACCGACGCGTGCTTCCTCAAAGGGGAGCCCGTGCTTGCGGAGCGCCTCGCGGTACGCCATGACCATGCACTCGGCGCCGTAATTGCCGCGGGTACCGGTCAGCAGATCGACGCGCTTGCAGTTATGGTGCCCGAAAATATGCTGAAGCATATCGTCGAACGCCTGATTGGAGTAAGAATAGACAGAGGGGACCCCCTCCATAACGCCGTCATAAGAGAGAATGGGGATGCGGTAAGCCTTGGCGATCTGTGCGATTGTGCCGGTGACGGTACGGTTCGCGATTGTTTCGCGCATCATGACGATCAGATCGACGAGATTGAGGGGGATCAGGTCATAGACGCTGAAGCAGCTGCTGTTGCTTTTGCCGCCGCTGCTCTGCTCAAGGCTTGAATTAAAGACCAGCACGGAATAGCCGCGCTTCTGCGCCTCACGCACAAAAGCATTGACGCTTTCGAGCACCTCCGGATTGTGGATTCTGGACGTACAAAGCGCAAAGACATACCTGCCGTACAGCATACAGGAGCCCCCCTTTCTCTCAGAATATTCATAGTTATTGTACCATGATTCACGGTATTTGTCAATGGGGGATTGTGACTTTTTCGGGCACGGCAGAAAAAGTCCCGCGCTGCGGTTTCTTGCAGCGCGGGCGTTGTGATTCACGGGTTTGTGTCATAGACAAGATATGTGACTGAAAAAGTTACTCCGATGTAATTATCGTTATAGCCTGGATGAGAAAGACAATAACTATAATAATCGAGAAGATCAGACACATCGTCCATTGAGATTATATTATCATGATTTACATCGGCTATTTCCGGAACAAATAATACATGACCGCTGACAATTTGATTAAGAGTGGTACCTCCCGCCGTAAAGGTCAAGAAATTTAACACTAAATCAGCAACTACAACCGGCTGTGAAATTTGTGAGACATCTCCATTTATATAAACTGGCTTTTCATTTACATAGTCCCTACATATTGGTTCATAGCAGTCTCCATTGTATGTGATTCTGATGCCATAACCGCCGAATCCCGGATTGTTATAGAGAGAAACCGTAAGACCATAGTATTCATTATTATCATCTGGTACATAATAATTTCCAATTGTTGTGCCGTTCTCTAACTCCGATGTTTCTACGGTGAAATATGGATTATTACCTGTGGCGTATGCTTTCAGGCTACTTTTTGAGATAAAGCTGCAAATACAAATTGTACCAATAAGCACCATGAACAACCATTTTTTTCATAGTATCATCTCACTTTCTCCAGCTCGATTGATTGGTAGCCTGTAAATGAGCCGAGCGAGCTGTCACGGTAGGTTCTCGGACCGATTTTCTGGTTCGCACGTGCCAGATCATACTCATAGCAATTCCGGATCAGTTCTTCATTAAAGCCGGCAGTGCCTTTTTCTGCCAGAGAATCCGCGTAGTATACCAGAATAATCATGCTGTCAATAAGATCAAGAACAAACGGATTTTGCTTCACAATATTTCCGTCCTCATCCTCAATGATCTTCGTTACGGTATATCCCTTGACACAGCCGAGAAGCTGCTGCTCATAGGGAATATGCTGCTGGAGCTCGGCAAGAGACAAAGTATAGCATTGCAGCGCAAGTTGTGCGTCCTCGATGTCCACTTCTCCGTCCATCGTGATATCACCGAGCTGATACTTGGAGTAATCAACCGGCGCTGCTTCCTCGGCAAAGGCGGTGCCTCCCATTGCGCAGCAGCCGAGCATTGCCGCGCTGAGGACTGCGAACAGTTTTGTCTTTTTCATAATCATTCATCCTTTCTTGATTTTCGTGTCGTGCCGATTATTGTATTTTCCGTCAACATCATGATTTCAAGATCAAAATATGTATCGGAATCGGCAGCATGAGCTGTTTGTTTATTGAATAATGGGAAAAGAACATGCATCCGATGCCGGTCAGAACGGCAAAAAGTATTTTTTCATTTTATTCTCTCACTTTCTGAACAGTTGCTGTGCCGTAGTATTCAATATACCGCTCTCCCGTTTTAAGATCAGTTGAATAAACTGTAAATTCAGAATCATTGATTGCATCCTGATACAATCTGGCAAATGCAGCCTGATCATTCTCACTTGTTTCAAGCCATTTTTCATAAGGCATATTCGATTTTTTCGCAAGACCGCACTGGACGTAATACTCTGTGATAGATTGTACCTCTTCAACCGTAATCACTTCTATGCTATCGCGAGTGCGATCCTCTTGTGCATACTCAATATGATACGATACTACAAATTTTTTTACGCAGCCAAGAAGCTGCTGCTCATAGGGAATTTGCTCAAACGGATGGTGTGCCAATGCATTCGTATAGCATTGCAGCGCAAGCTGCGCATCCTCCACATCCACAACGCCGTCCATTGTGATGTCGCCGAGCTGGTACTTGGAGTAATCAACCGGCTCTGTTTCCTCGGCAAAGGCGGTGCCTCCCATTGCGCAGCAGCCGAGCATTGCCGCGCTGAGGACTGCGAACAGTTTTGTCTTTTTCATAATAAGCCCTCCCTCGTGATTGTTTCGGCACAGCCCATTCTGCGCCCTCATATATAAGAACAACTATTTTCGGAAAAGGTTACACGTTTTCTGAATAATTTTACTGCCTCTCCTTTTTCGCATCAGAAAGCCATGAGATTCTTATGTAAATCATACCGCACGCTGCATCAAAAAGTCAATCTGCAAAATAGATAAACAAAGAAGCGATTTTGGTATATTATATACAAAACCCGGCAGCAGAGCGATTTTTTCGCAAGAAGCAGTGCTATTTTCGGTGCTCCGCACAAATTCATGCTTGCCTTAGAACAAATTTTCATCACTATGCAGATTTGATTTGCGTTTTTTTGGGGGATGTGGTATAATGAATTTGTATATCTATTTTTATGTGAAGGGAGTCGGATGCAATGGCGGAGCAACAAATCGGGAACGGCATCCGCTATACTGAGATCATCGACCCGAAGTACCGGAGCTGCCTGCTGCTGATGCAGTTTTATACAGCAAGAACGGCAGAAACCGCATCCGCGCTCGCGCTGCTGACTGACCTGCTGACCGCATCCTCGGCGGAGTACCCCGGCATTTCCGCGCTCAGTCTCCGGCTGGATTCGCTCTATGCTGCGGATTTTTCCGCAAAACTCTCGCTTTGCGGCGATGCGGCAGCGCTTTCGTTTACTGCATCGTGGCTCGACGACCGCTTTGCGCTGGAGCAGGAGCCGCTGACAGAGGATATGCTGAAGCTCGTGCTCGGCTGTCTGCTGCATCCGCACGCGAAAAACGGCGCCTTCTGTGAGCCGGAATTCCGCATCGCCCGGCAGAATCTGCTCGATGATATCGACTGTGAGCTCAATGACAAGCGCATTTATGCGATGCAGCGCACCGCTTCCGTCTGCTTTGCGGGCGAGCCGGCAGCGATTCCGCCTTACGGCAGCCGCGCCGCTGCGGAGGCTGTTTCGCCCGCCCTTGCATACCGCATCTGGGCGCAGCTTCTGCGCGAGGCGCCGCTTGATATTGTCTGCATTCTCCCCTCGCCGCGCCCCGTCCGGCAAACCCTTGCCGCCGCATTCTCCGGCTTGCAGCGCAGTCCCGCCGATGTGCCGCTGTTTGCGCTCAGCCCGATCCGGCAGACACCGGTTCGCGAGGAGGAGCGCATGACGCTCAACCAGAGCAAGCTCGTGATCGTATATAAATTCACCGATATTTCCCGCGATGTGATGCATATGCTGAACAGTCTGCTCGGCGGCATCAATCAATCGCTGCTGTTTTTGAATGTCCGCGAAAAACGGAGCCTTTGTTATTACTGCCTGAGCAGCGTTTCGATGCTGAAAGGCACGCTGACCGTTGACTGCGGCGTACAGACCGCCGATCTCGCAGAGGCGGAAGCTGCAATTCATGAGCAGATCGACATTCTGCGGCGCGGAGACTTCCCCGATTCGATGATGCAGGAGGCGCTGCTTGATTACCGCCGCCGCGCTGCCATGACCGGGAATTCCAATGCATCGGTCGCGGCAAGAATCGCCGACAGCCATATGTTCGGCGACGAACGCAGCCCGGAGGAAATCGCCGCTGCGCTGGAACAGATTACCGTCCCGCAGATTCGCAGTGCCGCGGAGCGTCTTACGCCTGATACTGTCTATATTTTACGCGCAGAGGAGGCGATCAGCTATTGATTCTGACCGATGACCGCACCGGCGCCGAATGCAAAATTATCCGGCACAGCAGCGGGCTGGAGATCCGGGTTATGGAAATGCCCGCATTCCAAACGGCTGCGGCACAGTTTGCAGTGCGGTTCGGCTCGCAGTGTGTTTCATTCCGCGTCTCGCCGGAGGCGCCCGTGACCGATGTGCCATTCGGCATCGCGCATTATCTTGAGCACAAGCTCTTTGAAAATCCGGAGGACGATGCCTCTGCGCTCTTTGCATCGCTCGGTGCCTTCGACAATGCCTATACCGATTCCGACCGCACGGTTTACTATTTCCAGACCGACCGCGCCTTTTCTGAGGCATTGCGCGTGCTGCTGCAATTTGTGCAGAACCCGTATTTCACAAAGGAAAACGTCGCACAGGAGCGCGGCATTATTGCACAGGAGCTTCAGGAGGCACTCGATGACCCCGCCGACTGCCTGATGATGCAGCTCCTTGCCGGGATGTATCACGGTCACCCTGTTCGCGTACATGTACTCGGCACACAGGAGAGCATCCGGCAGATTTCGCCGGCAATGCTGCACCGGTGCTGGGAGAGCTTCTACAATCTGCACAATATGGTGCTCTGCTGCGCCGGCAATATCAAAACGGAGGATGTGCTCCGGATTGCCGACGGGGTTCTGCGCCCCGCCGAACCGATGCGGGCGCAGGTAATTCTGCCGCAGGAGCCGGAGAATGTCCGCACCCGCCGGGTTTCTTGCAGCATGGCTGTCGGAAAAACGCAGTTCATGCTCGGCTTTAAGAGCGCATCCGCTTTCGGCATGACCCGCCTGCGGGAAATGCTGCTTTGTTCGATTGTCGCAGAGCTTCTGACCGGCGATACCTCGCCGCTCTATCACCGTCTGCTCGGGGCGGGGCTGCTGAACGATACCTTTGCAACGGACTGCCTCGCCGGAGACGGTTGGTTTGCCGTGACGGCTGAGGGTGAATCGGATGAACCGGATGCCGTATGCGCGGCAATCTGTGAGGAAATCGCACGCGCAAAGGCAGAAGGGCTTGATGCAGAGCGCTTCTCAATCTGCAAAAAAGCAGCATACGGCGATGCTATTCTCGGGCTGAATAATCCCGAAGCCGCCGCCGATGCCATGACCGACGCGTTTATCATCGGGGTGGATACCCCGTTTGCCCGCACGCAGATTCTTGCAGAGCTGACCCTTGCGGATGCACAGAACTGCCTGCAAACCCGATTCGATCCGGAACGGCTGACGCTTTCCGTCATCGAGCCGAAAAAATGAAAGGAAGATACAGATTATGGTTCCGACAAATCTGCCGGAAGCGAATCCCGATCTGATTCGCTTTCCGAAACTGAACCTCGAATTCACTGTCCACAGCAACGCCTTTACGGTGTTCGGACAGCCGGTGACATGGTACGGCGTGCTTATTACAATCGGCATGATGCTTGCGATGATCTACGGCTTTGCCCGTATGCGCAAATTCGGCATTGACTCCGACCGCGCAATCGACGGCGTCATCGGCGGTGTCATCGGCGCAATCATCGGCGCAAGAGCCTATTATGTTCTGTTCCATCTCGACGAATATTCCGGAAACTGGAAAAAAATCTTCAATATCCGCGAGGGCGGTCTGGCAATATACGGCGGCATTATCGGCGCACTGCTGGTCGGCTCAATCGTCTGCAAGCTGCGTGAGGTACGGCTGCTGCCGATGTTTGATCTCACTGCGCTCGGTCTGCTGATCGGGCAGTGCATCGGCCGCTGGGGCAATTTCATGAACCATGAGGCATTCGGCAGCAATACCGACAGCATCTTCGGCATGACAAGCGTCCGCATTGACCGCTGGATCACCAACAATCCGTCTCCGGGACTCGAAGCCGGATACCCGGTTCATCCGTGCTTCCTCTATGAATCGGCATGGTGCCTGCTCGGCTTCCTTGTGCTTCATCTGATCTCAAAGAAATGGCGCAAATTCGACGGGCAGATTTTCCTGATGTATATTGTCTGGTACGGCGCGGGCAGATTCTTTATCGAAGGCCTCCGGACAGACAGCCTGTATCTCGGTACAATCAAAATCTCGCAGGCACTTGCGCTGATTTCGGTGGTTGCAGGTCTCGTGCTGCTGATTATCGGATTCAGCCGGACAAAACGGCTCGGCACGGATTATCAGCTTTATGTTGACACCGAGGAATCGAAACGCCTGCTCGCAGAATCCGATCAGAAGGAGCAGGAATGGCAGGAAAAACACAGCCGCAAGAAAAAGCAGCAGGATGAAGAATCGACCCATGTTCTGCTTGCCGATGATGTCGATACAAAGGATGACAGCGAGGCAGAGGAAACCGCAGCCGAGGCGGCATCTGACAGCGAAGCGGAGACCGTAACCGAATCCGAACCGGCAGCCGAATCCGATGCGGAAACCGAATCGGAGCCCGAGAAAACAGAGCCGGAATCCGAGCCGGAACCGGAGCAGCTCGCGGATGACGGTGAGGACAATGCCGCAAAAAAGGAAAAGGCGGAAAAGGATGCGAAAATTGACGCATTGCTTGACGAACTCGCATCCAAACCTAAGAAGAAAAAGGGCAATAAAAAATCGAAACCGTAACAGAAAAGCGCCTGCGAAATCAATCGCAGGCGCCCAGCCTGTCGATAAAGTGTCTCCGACGGATTCAAAATGGGGGCGCCGCCCCCATACCCCCGCTTAAGGGATACTATCCCTTAAGAATCCCATTTATAGAAGAAAATAAAAAATCACGCATTTTCTTTCATTTTGTTTATAATGGGATTCCAAAGGGACAATGTCCCTTTGGCGGGTTTGGGCGGAGCCCAATTTCAATCATCGCGAAGCGATACCTTTTTCTACAGTCTGAGCGCCTGCGAAATCAATCGCAGGCGCCTTTTTTATGCTGTTGTAATATTACTCGTCATCATCGCTGCTGCTCTTGACGCTTGCGACAACCTCATCGAGGAGGTTTGCCGGCAGCGGCTCATAGCGCAGGAAATCGAAGGTATATTCGCCCATGCCCTTTGCAACCTGACGCAGATACATCGTAAAGTCGTGCATTTCGCGAACCGGCACCTCAGCCTGAATAACGGTCATGCCGTCACCGGCAGGCTCCATGCCGAGCACTCTGCCGCGGCGCTTGTTGAGGTCGCCCATGACGTCGCCGGTCTTTGCATCCGGAATCGTAACCTTCAGTGCGCCGATCGGCTCAAGCAGAATCGGGCTCGCCTGCTTCATGCCTTCCTTGAATGCGAGAGAAGCGGCGATCTTGAACGCCATTTCAGAGGAATCGACCGGGTGATAGGAACCGTCGAGCAGCGTCGCCTTGATGCCGACAACCGGGCAGCCGGCGAGCACGCCCTTCTTCACACTCTCCTGAAGTCCCTTTTCGATTGCCGGGAAAAAGTTTTTCGGGACAGCGCCGCCGAAAATCTTTTCCTCGAAGATGAGGGAATCGCTGTCTGTCGGCTCGAATTCGATCCACACATCACCAAACTGACCGTGGCCGCCGGACTGCTTCTTGTGTCTGCCCTGAACCTTATCGGTCTTCTTGCGGATGGTCTCGCGGTACGCAATCTTCGGCTCCTCAAGTGCAACATCGACGCCGAACTTGCTCTTGAGCTTTGCCTTGACGACATCGAGGTGCTGGTCGCCGAGACCTGCAAGAATCTGCTCCTTCGTGGTGGTGTCGAGCGTAAACGACAGCGCCTTATCCTCTTCCAGCAGTCTCTGGATTCCGTTGGAGATCTTTGCTTCATCGCCCTGTGCAGTTGCCTTGACCGCCATACGGTATGTCGGGTTCGGATATGCAATCGGCGCATATGCGATCACGCGCTCCGGTGCGCAGAGTGTATCACAGGTATTCGCTGCAATCTTCGTTGCAACAACGATATCGCCGGCAACCGCGCTCGTGACTTCGGTCTGCTTCTTGCCGAGCATGGTATAGAGCTTGCCGATGCGCTCGGTTGCGCCGGTTGTTGCGTTAATCAGTTCCTTATCGGCGGTCAGTGTACCGGAGATCACTTTCAGGAAGCTCATCTTGCCGACGAACGGGTCGGCAACGGTACGGAATACGAATGCAGAAAGCGGCGCATCCGCATCGACCTTCAGTTCAAGCTCCTTGCCGTCCTTGTCTGTTGCTTTGAGTGCTTCCGCATTGGTCGGATCGGGCATATATTTCAGGAATTCGAGGAGCAGGTCGCAGCCCGCAGGATTGGTGCAGGAGACGGTGAACACCGGCATTGCACGGCCGGTACGCATTGCCTCATGAATACCGTGGCTGATTTCCTCCTGCGTAAAGGGCTCGCCCTCGAAGAATTTTTCCATCAGTGCATCATCGGTCTCTGCGACGGCTTCGCTGAGGCTGTCGAGCAGAGAATCCGCCGTAATGCCTTCCTTCTCGGAGAGCACGATGCCGGCGGCGTCAGCCGCAACGGAAACGCCCTTCTTATCGTAGGTATAGGACTTCATTCTGCCGAGGTGAACGAGGGACTTGAACTGGTTATTGACGATTTCCGGTACGATAACCGGGCAGACTGCCGCGCCGAAGGCGTCCTTCAGTGATTGCAGAGTGTTATAGAAATCCTGATTCGGGTCGTCGATCTTTGTGACGGCGAACAGGACGTGCTTGCCGAGCTTTTTGGCGGCATTGAATGCCTTGACCGTACCGACATGGACACCGGACTTTGCAGAAACGCAGATAATCACGGTATCGCCGGCGAACATACCCTCATTTGCGGCTGCTGCAAAATCGAGCGAGCCGGGGGTGTCGATCAGGTTGATTTTGAAGCCGCCGTATTCAAAGTTTGTCAGTGCGAGGTTAATCGAAGCGGTGCGCTTGATCTCCTCCGGATCGTAGTCACATACGGTATTACCGTCTGCTGTTTTGCCGATGCGGTCGATGACGCCTGCACGGTACAGCAAGGCTTCTGCGAGAGCAGTTTTGCCGCAGCCGCTCTGTCCGGCGAGAACGATGTTTTTGATTTTTGCTGTGTCGATGTTTTTCATAGGTGAGACGCTCCTTACTGCGCTTTATACGGATGCAGATTCCGATGCAAAGATTTCGGACAGGCGATAACCGGGCGGAAGCGGGGCTATGCTGCACCGCACTAAAGCGTAAACTATATAGCTATTATACCATGTGTGAAAAATCCTTGCAAGTGTGAAATGCATTTTCTACGTTTTCACGAAAATGCGGCTTGCGTTTTATGCATATTGACGGAAAATATTTCTCATTTTTGTGAGAGTTTAACTATCATTTTCGCATCAGCGCATAAAACAGCCCCGCGCTGTATGCTCTGACAGCGCGGGGCTTTTGTATAAAATACGGATAAAATCAGATCTGAACCGAATAATTCGGTGCTTCCTTTGTGATGTAGATATCGTGCGGGTGGCTCTCCTTCAGACCTGCGCCGGTGATGCGCACGAACTTTGCGCGCTCATGCAGCGTCGGGATATCGACGCAGCCGCAGTAACCCATACCGGAGCGGATACCGCCGCAGAGCTGGAACACGGTCTCAGCAACGAGCCCCTTGTAGGGCACTCTGCCCTCGACGCCTTCCGGAACGAGCTTCTTTGCGCCCTCCTGGAAGTAGCGATCCTTCGAGCCGGCTTCCATTGCACCGAGCGAGCCCATGCCGCGGTAGACCTTGAACTGTCTGCCCTGATAGATCTCGGTTGCGCCCGGTGCCTCGTCGCATCCTGCAAACAGGCTGCCCAGCATAACAACGCTTGCGCCTGCCGCCAGTGCCTTGACGATATCGCCGGAATACTTGATGCCGCCGTCTGCGATAACGGGAATATTGTGCTTCTCCGCGACGCAGGCAGCATCATAAATCGCGGTAATCTGCGGAACGCCGATACCGGCGACAACACGGGTTGTGCAGATTGAGCCAGGGCCGATACCGACCTTGATCGCATCCGCGCCCGCCTGAATCAATGCCTCTGCACCCTCAGCGGTTGCGATATTGCCCGCGATGACCGGCGTATTCGGGAATGCCGCCTTAATCTCTTTGAGTGTGCGGATAATGTTTGCGCTGTGGCCGTGTGCGCTGTCGAGCACGAGAACATCCGCCTTTGCGTCGATCAGGTGACCCGCACGCTCCAGCACATCCTTTGTCACGCCGATTGCCGCGCCGCAGAGCAGTCTGCCGCCGGCATCACGCGCAGAATTCGGATATTTGACGGATTTTTCGATATCCTTAATGGTAATCAGTCCGCGGAGGATGCCTTTTTCGTCCACAATCGGCAGCTTCTCGATCTTATGCGAACGCAGAATCTCCTGTGCCTCAGCCAGTGTTGTGCCGACCGGCGCGGTCACAAGGTTCTCCTTGGTCATAACCTCGCTGATGCGGGTGCTGAAGTCGGTCAGGAAGCGCATATCGCGGTTTGTGATAATGCCGACCAGATGTCCTGCCTTATCGACGATCGGGACACCGGAAATCTTATATTTGCCCATGAGCTCGTCTGCATCATAAACAAAACGGTCTTCCGTCAGCGAGAACGGATTGACGATAACGCCGTTTTCCGAGCGCTTGACCTTGTCAACCTCGTCGCACTGCTGCTCAATGGTCATGTTTTTGTGGATGATACCGATGCCGCCCTCACGCGCAATTGCAATTGCCATTTTGGATTCGGTAACGGTATCCATCGCCGCAGTCATGATCGGGGTGTTCAGCATGATATCCCCCGCCAGTCTTGTTGCCAGACGGATCTGATTCGGGGTGACATCCGATTCACCGGGGATCAGCAGCACATCGTCGAAGGTCAGACCTTCCTTCTGAAATTTGTTCGCATTTTCGATCATTTCACATACCTCCGTCTTTAATTGTTTTCTTCCTTTGTCAAGAGCTGACAAAGCGCCTGCAAGTCCTCTTTGTTATAAAATTCAAGGGTTAAAGTACCCTTTTTCTTACCTGTCTGCACCTGCACTCTGCGTCCCAGATGGCTGCCGAGGCTGATTTCCATTTCCTCGTAGTAAATCTGCTCCGGCGTCTTCTGCTTTTCGGCAGGAGAAGGTTTTTGCTCGGTATTCTGCTTCTGTGCGATGGCTTCAATATCGCGGACGGTAATTTTATCTGCCGCCGCCTTTGCCGCACATTGCAGCAAAAGCTGCTCATCCTTGATCGCCGCAAGCGCCTTTGCGTGGCCGACGGTGATTTTGCCTTTTTCGAGATATTCCTGCACCAGCACCGGCAGATTCAGCAGACGGAGACTGTTCGCGACAGCCGGACGGGAACGTCCGACGGTTTTCGCAACCTCCTCCTGCGTCATATGGAACTGCTGCATCAGCGCCTGATACCCCATCGCTTCCTCAATCGGGCTGAGGTTTTCGCGCTGGAGATTTTCGATCATTGCGATCTGGCTCGCTTCCGATTCGCTCATCTCACGGATAATGACCGGCACCTCGGAAAGTCCGATGCGCTTTGCCGCACGCCAGCGGCGTTCTCCGGCAACAATCTGATAACGCTTGTCCCCGATCGGTCTGACGACAATCGGCTGAAGCATTCCGTGTGCCTGTATGGATTCTGCGAGCTCTGTCAGCGCTTCGTCATCGAAATGCTTGCGGGGCTGTGACCGGTTCTGCTCGATTTCCGCGATTCGCACAGTCTGCACACCGCTTGCCGGATCTGCGGCATTCTGCTCAAACAATGAGCTGAGCCCGTTGCCGAGTCCGAGTCCGCCTCTTGCCATATTCTCGCCTGCTTTCTGTTAGATTCTGGGCGCCGCGGTTATCTGCGGCTGAAGATAAAGCGTCTGGGCTTTCTGTCGGGTTCAAGCGGCTCGCCGAGCAGCTCATGCCCGAGCATTTCATAAGCCTCGGAGCCTTTGGAGGTTCGCTCGTAGTAAAAGACCGGTTTGCCGTGGCTGGGCGCCTCCGAAAGCCGCACATTCCGCGGGATTTTGGTCTGGAAGACCTTGCCGGGGAAGTATTTTTCGACCTCCTCGACGACCTGCACGGAAAGATTCAGCCGCGGGTCATACATCGTAAAGAGGATGCCCTGGATTTCAAGCCCGGCGTTATACTTGGATTTGACGATCCGGATGGTCTCATAGAGCTGCGAGAGGCCCTCCAGCGAGAGGTACTCCGCTGTCATCGGGATCAGGACGGTATCCGCCGCGACCAGATTATTGAGGGTAATCAGGCTGAGCGAAGGCGGGCAGTCGATGAGAATGAAATCATAGGACAGCCGGCAGGTCATCAGTGCCATTTTGAGGCGCTGCACACGGTTTTCGACTTCGATCAGGTCGATCTCGGCACCGGCAAGCGCCGAGACAGCGGGCAGCAGGCTGACATTCTCAAATTCGGTTTCGATAATGGCATCCTGAATGCGCGCTCTGCCGATCAGCACATCATAGGTGGAACAGTTGAGTCCTTTTTTTGCAACACCGAGGCCGGTTGTGGTGTTGCCCTGCGAATCGGTGTCGATGCAGAGGACTTTTTTCCCGCGCATACCGAGATACGCGCCGAGGCTGACGACGGTTGTCGATTTGCCGACACCGCCCTTTTGGTTCGCAACAGCGATAATTTTCCCCATTGAGGAAAGCCTCCTTCACGTCCGCCGGCAGCCAGTCTGTCCGGCAAATGTATCTGTTTGTTATCCTTCATTATACCATATAAAAGAGGAAATGTAAAGGGGGAATCTGCCGGAATCCGGCTTTGCGGTGCCGTTTCTAATGAGAGAAAAAAAGCCTGAATTCCTGTTGAATTCCGGTTATTCTTCACAATGTGCGGCGTATACGCCGCGCACAGGACTTGATTTAGAATCACAATAAAAGTTTCGCTCAAGCCTTTTCAAAGGCTTGCGGGTCGAGGGCAGAGCCCTCGTCGCCCACCGCAGTGGGCGAAACGCTCTGTTTCGTTCAAAGGCGCTAAAGATAGGGGCTTGGGGGAAGGAAAACAAGAGTTTTCCTTCCCCCATTTTTCAATCACATATTCTTCTGTTCATGAAACAGCATTTGAGCAATCGGGCATGACAGCAGCATATATGTCATGTGGCATTATTTTTTCCGAAACCGCAGTGATTGCACTCCGTGGTGAGAGTAGGCTGTAATTCTCTGCACTCCGGGCATATTCTGAATGGGCGAATTTGAGAATCAGGATTGACATAGTCTGTAACCGGTAACTGTTGCTGCAAAGGAATTTGATTATTTGAATCCGAATGGGATTCCTGAGAGCTTTGCTCATTTGAAATAAGAGCCGTCTTTAGCTCAAATAATGTTTTATTCATTGAACTCAGCAATCTGGCATTACTCTCCGCGTTTGTACTTAGTTCATTAATCTTGTCATTACTCTTATCAATTTGATTATCAATATATTTAATATACAAGATATTATCAATATTATCAGCAAGTCCTTTCAAAATATCAGAGATTATTATTCCGACAAATAATCCAAGCAACAGTCCAATTATTCCATATTTCAAAGTGTAATTTACGCTGTCAGACGCAGCAGTCCCTGATAGCAGCTCTGTGAGACGGCGGTTTGTCTCATCTGCTCCGTGCCCAAGATATATACCGATTCCCATTCCTCCAAATGTGAAAATCAATAGATATAGATACCCGCTGATTCTGTAAGATGTTCCCGATCGTTTTGCCATTTTTCATTCCTCCAATTTGTTTTGTATAGTCTAATGTGATTTCTCACAATAATATTATAATCTATTTAGATTCATTTGTCAATACTCTTTAATCATTTATGGTAAAATCTATCAAAAGGAGGTTATCATATGCCGCTGTATCAAAGAATCAAAGATTTGCGCGAGGATGCCGATAAAACGCAGACCGAGCTTGCCGAATATCTCAGCACAACCGCGCAGTATTACGGAAAATATGAAAAAGGCGAGCGGGAAATCCCGTTTTCACGCGCAATTCAGCTCGCCGATTACTACGGAATCAGCCTTGACTACCTCGCCGGAAGAACCGATATCCGGCAAATCGGCGGCGAACACGGCATCAGCGCAGATGAACGACACCTTTTGCAGCAATACCGTTCCCTGAGCGAACGAAACAAGGGAAAGGCTGAGCTTTTTATCGAACAACTTACGGAACCGCACCCTGAAATCTAATAAAGCACCGACAGATTGATGTTCTGCCGGTGCTTTTTTGATGCAAGATTCCACATCTCCGCGCATAGAATAAAACACTATGAAAAACAGGAGGTCATGCCGTCATGAACCGTCAGGAGTTTGAGGATACCGCCCGCCGGTACCGCGAAGAGCTGTTCCGGATGTATGCGGGTCAGAATGTCAGCCCGCCGCCGAAGCCGCAGGGGAGCCGCCCCGTACCGCCGCCCCCTCCGCCGCCTGTGCGTCCGCAGGGAAACCGTCCCGCGCCGCCTCCGCCCCCTCCGATGCCGCGTGCAGTCGCCGCTGCTGCGCCCGATCTCGCCGTGCCGGTGCTGAATCCGGAGCCGGAAAACGACTTCATGCAGCCCGGCGATTTCGCCCCCTCGTCGATCGCCGATGTACCCGCGCCTGCTCCTGCACCTGAATCCGAACCGGAGCTTCCGAAGCGCCCCTATACCGGCATCATCCGGGTGCGGGTCATGACCGCGCAGGGGGCGCGCCCGGTCATCGGCGCGTCGGTGATGATTACGCATACTACGGACGGAGAGCCGGAGCTCGTCTCGCTGCAAACCACCGACGACAGCGGCTGTGTCGCGCCGGTGACCGTTCCGGCACCCCCGCCCTCGGACGATCAGCGAAACCCTGCGTATTTCACATACAGCATCTCCGTGCAGGCGGCGGGCTATTACCGAGAGCACAGCGAGGATGTGCCGGTCTTCCCGAATATCACCTCGGTGCAGAATTTCGACATGATTCCGCTTCCTTCCGGCACGGAAGAGCCGATTCCCGGCGGCGACCTGACATATTATAATGAGATGCGGCGATACTGAAAAAGGGGGAATCAACGAATGCTGACCGGAGAAATGTTCATCCCCGAAACGATCACGGTGCATCTCGGTCTGCCGGATTCCGATGCGGCAAACGTCACAATTCCGTACATCCGGTATCTCGAAAACGTCGCATCGAGTGAGATTTTCCCCACATGGCCGGAGAGTGCGCTGCGGGCGAATATCTACGCGATCAACACCTACGCGCTGAACCGGATTTACACGGAATGGTACCGCTCCCGCGGCTATCCGTTCGATATCACGAGCACAACGCAGTACGATCAGGCGTTTGTCTACGGCCGCGAGACCTTCGAGAACATCTCTCAGCTTGCCGGCGAGCTGGTGCGCTCCTATGTCCGGCGGCAGGGGAGCGCCGAGCCGATGTTCACCGCATTCTGCGACGGCTCCCGCACAACCTGCGCCGGGCTCTCGCAGTGGGGTACAGTCGGGCTGGCGAATCAGGGGCTTGTGCCGTATGAGATTTTGCAGTATTACTACGGCAATGACATCGACATTGTACGGGCACCGGAGATTCGCGCCGCAACGCCGAGCTATCCCGGTGTTCCGCAGGAAAGCGGCATGGTCGGAAACGATGTGCAGACGATTCAGATTCAGCTCAACCGCATTTCGCAGAATTTCCCCGCGATTCCGAAGGTCGCGACGGACGGCATATACGATTCCCGTACCGCCGATGCCGTGCGGGTCTTTCAGGAGGTGTTCTCGCTTGACCCCTCCGGTATTGTCAATGAGGCAACATGGTACCGGCTGTCGTATATCTACACAAGCGTCAAGCGCCTTGCGGAATTGCAGTCGGAGGGGCTCAGCTTCGGGGAGATTCAGCGCAATTTCCCGGATGTGCTCCGCGAGGGCGATTACGGCAACGCCGTGCGGTCGTTCCAATATTATCTTGCTGTTGTAGCGGCGTATTATAACAGTGTCATTCCGATTCGCATTTCCGGCGAGTACAATGCGGAAACTGCCGCATCGGTGCGCTCCTTCCAGCAGACCTACGGCCTGCCGCAGACCGGTATCGCCGACCGCAGAACATGGAACGATCTCTACCGCGCATACCGCGGCATTCTCGATTCCCAGCCGCCGACGGACTGTGCGCGTCTCTATCCGAATGAGGTGCTGCGGGAGGGCGTCCGCAGTGAGAATGTCCGCATTTTACAGCAATACCTGACCTTTATCGCACAGTATGACAATAATATTCAGCCGGTTTCGGATACCGGATACTTCGGCCCGCTGACGAAAGCCGCCGTGCAGGCATTTCAGCGCGAATACGGTCTGACCGCAAACGGACAGGTCGGCGCGGTAACATGGGACGCAATTTCCGGCGTGTATTCCGAGATGAAATGCGGCGCAGGAAAACGCCCGTATCAGGCGCCGGGCTATATTATAAGATAACGCACAGAAAGGAGCATATGCATATGCTGTATACCGATGCGCAGAAGCAGGAGCATATTGAGGAGATCCTGACCTATCTCTATCAGATCGCCCTGCGCGACAGCCGCATTCCGATTGTTTTGCCCTCGCAGGATTTTACCGAGGAGGCAGGGCTTGCCGTCCGCGCCTATCAGGAGGCATACGGGCTGCCCGTTACCGGTGAAATCGACGATAACACATGGAATTCGATCGTGTCTACATACCGGGAAATGATGGAGAAAGCCGTCCCGCTGATTGTATTTCCCTCTGCCGGCTTTCAGCTTCGCGAGGGTGATTCCGGAGAGCTTGTGCTGCTGCTTCAGGTTCTTCTGCGGATTGCAGGCAGCCATTTCAGCAATCTTTCCCCGGTCAGTACAAGCGGCACATATGATGCCGAAACTGCGGCGGCAGTCAGACAGCTTCAGGAGATTGCCTCCCTGCCGCAGACCGGCATTGCCGACCGCAAAACATGGAATGCGCTTGCTTCGCTGATGAATTCGATTCCGCTCGGAATCTGAAGCAGCGCCGCTGAAGGAGGAACCCCATATGCCCGAAAAACAAAGTCTGATCCGATCTCCGCTGTTCCGACTGGCTGCGGCGGGCGGGGTTCTTCTGCTGCTTCTGCTTCATGCGGGCAGCGTGATCGCATGGACACAGCGGCTGATGCATACGCTCCGTCCGCTGCTGCTCGGCATTCTGTTTGCGGGGATGCTGAACCCCTCATATGAACGGCTGCGGACGGATTTCGGCGTATTTTCGCAGAAACACGGGCATGATCCGAAGGCGCGCTGGATCAAAACCGTCTCGCTCATCGGGGCGCTGCTTCCGCCGCTTCTGACGCTCGCCGCGATTATCTGCGTGCTGATTCCGCAGCTCGCGCAGTCTGTGCGGCTGTTCTCGGAGCATTTTGATTTTTACAGCGGCAATTTTTCCGCATGGCTCACCCGCTTTTCCGAGACGGGAATCGGGCGGCTGCTGCCGAAGGGGCAGGCGGAGGCAATGCTGCACGCCTTTCAGGAGCGTCTGCCCGCGCTGCTCCGCAAAACCTATGATTATACCGCATCCGTTGTCGGCGGGCTGCTTGATCTCGGTATCGCGGTTGTATTTTCGATGTATCTGCTCGCGGACAAGCACCGTCTGCTCGCGCAGCTTCACGGGATGTGCAGCCGCTTTATGCCCTCGGAGCGCACCGTCCGGCTGATGAAGCATATGCGGACGGTCTGCGAAACATTTGGACGGTTTCTCGGCTCGCAGTGCAAGGAGTCGCTGATCCTCGGGGCGCTCTGCTGGCTCGGCATGACCGTATTCCGGTTTCCGTATCCGGTGCTCATCAGCGTAATCATCGGCATTACGAATATTGTGCCGTATTTCGGTCCGCTGTTCGGGACGGTGCCCTGTGCGCTGCTGCTTCTGATGGTCAAGCCCGGCGCGGTGATCTGGTTTCTGCTGTTTATTATTGTGCTTCAGCAGATTGAGAGCAACCTGATTTATCCGCATACGGTCGGGCATTCCGTCGGGCTGCCGCCGGCGTGGGTGCTTGCGGCAATTGTGATCGGCGGGGGATTGTTCGGGGTCTGGGGAATGATATTAAGCGTGCCGGTCGCATCGGCGGCGTTTGCGATTCTCGGAGGCGGGCAGTATCAGGCGCAAACCTGACAGAGGCAGATGCGTTTTCTCCGCAAACATGCGCTCCCTCTTTCCTTACCTTCTCCTCTCTGTCCGCTCGACATATGCTCACAGATGTTTTCAAAATAGTTCTCCAAATCAAAAGGCGAGCGAACCAGAGAGGGGAAAGATAAGGAAGGAGAGTCTGAGAGGGAACCTTAAGAGAGGGGAGAGAATAAGCGAAACGCAGTTGAGCGCGCTCTCCCTTCTCTTGTGGTTCCCTCTCAGGATAGCGCCCCTGCGCCCGGCAGAAATACTGACAGGACAAAAAGGTGCAGAAGCCAGAACTATCATACACAGCAACACCCGTCCCAATAGCCAACAGGCGAAAAAAAGCCGGGATAGGACAGTTCGCACAGACGGCGCTTTGCTATTGATGTACCAATTAAATCTTGAAGAATAGATGCGCAGGATTTTTGTCGTGAGACAAGGCAGAAAGCCGCCGCCTTGCTGACGCAAGGCAAGGATTTCTAACGCAGTATCACGGCAAAAAGACAAGCAGATATCTTCAAGAGATAGTTGGGACATCAATATATTGCCAGCGGGGGCTCCCCGCCGGCGCTTTGCTGTCTCGCCAGCGGGGGCTCCCCGCCTGCCTTGACAGAATCCGACAAAAAGGGTATAATAAAGACATTAGCAAAACTACGGCAAGATTGACATAAAAGGAGACCTGAATATGATCTGCAAAAACTGCGGAAAAAATAATCCGGACGGATATAATTCCTGCTCCTCTTGCGGCGCAGAGCTGATCGCCGCCGCCGCCCCCGGCATAATCACCCCAACCCATGTGACCTTTCATGCCGCAAACAAACGGAAGCTCAATCTTCTCGGGCTTCTCGGCGCCGTGCTGACTGCAATCAGCATCTTTCTGCCCTTCGCCGGCATCGCGGATGATCCCGCTGTCCGTATGTTCCGCGACAGCACCAACTCTTACTGGATCTTCGCACTGCTCGCAGCCGCCGCAGGCGCAGTCTTTTCCTGTCTCGGTCTGAATGCCGCCCTGCTCCTCAGCGGTGCCGCAGCAATCGTCATGGGTATCCTCGAAAACAAGAGCTTTTGCAATCTCGCCGAACCGCTCAATGTTCCGGTGTCCCGCTCTGCCGGCTGCTACCTGCTCTTTATCGGCGGCGCAATTATGGTGATCGCCGCAGTCTCCGGCTTCATCTCTGCCAAAGCACGAAAATAATAATGCATTTTGCCTAAATCGAGCATCTGCAAAATCGGGCTGCTTGTGTGTTGCGACATAATTATAATTATTACGAACCTACTGCTTGACAATTTGTGAACAAATCGTGTATAATGTGACTGAGATGTGAAATACAGCCCAGTCGGTAAAATCTGCCGTGCAGAATTGAAAATGACCGGAGGTAAAAAATGTTTTGTAAATCGTGCGGTAAAAATAACCCGGACGGACAAAAATTTTGCGGCTCCTGCGGCACGCCGCTCGGCACTGGCGCAGGCAATGCGGCAACACCTGATTTTCAGGTGAATTTCGGTGAACCTCAGGATCCTGTAACGCCCCAGGCTCCGGCAGCACCTCAGACCCCGACAGCCCCTCAGGCTCCGGTATCGGGTCAGGCGCCGAACGCCTACATCCCGACCCGCAGCGCCGCTCCGAAGGGCATCAAAGTGAATTTCGTTGCAATCATCGGTTCTTTGATCGCGCTGGTCAGTTTGTTTTTACCATTTTGGAAATATGATTATACGCTGAACACAGCCGTTGCCAGACTGGTGAGAGAGGGAGCAGAGTCTTCCGGCGTTATCCGGATGATTACTGACGGAACGCTCGGTATTTTTGCTATTATCGGAATCCTGTCTTGTATTGGTTCTGCGCTGACAAATACTTCCGGCGGCATTTTCGCCGGCGGCGTGCTCACGGGTGCGATCGCATTAAAGGAGCTGGGCTCAGTTGATGATTCAATCGGAGAGTATGTCGGGCAGCTTTCAGACACATTAAGCTCAGAGGAAATGGCAGAACTGAGAAACAATCTCGCCCAATGCTATTCAAAACAAATCGGCTGCTATCTTGTCTTTATCGGTGTGGCGATTATGTTAATCGGCGGCATCATGGCAAAGATCGCTGAAAAAAAGGGGTAATCGCTTCGATCTTAAGAAAGCGAAAAAGCCTGCGGAGCGTACCTGTCCCGCAGGCGTTTTTGCAAAATGAGAAAGGAAAACACTATGGTTTGCAGAAATTGCGGAAGAAATAATCCGGAGGGACTTGCGAGCTGCTTCTCATGCGGAATGCCGCTCGGGCGTGATCTGACTGCGCAGCAGCCCACGCCGTATTACAGTGCCCCGTATCCGATGCCGTCGCCGAGTTCCGCCGGAACACAAAGCGCGGGATTCTTTTCGGCAGGCGGCGAGCGGAATTTGCCCGGGCTGATTATCGCAATCATTTACGCACTTTGCGTGTTCCCTGTCTATATCAATGTGAAATTTTCGTTTCTCGGAATGCAGATTGCCACCCGGGAAGGACGTCTTATCAACGGCTGGACCGGCTGGGCAGTGATCGGAATTGCCGCATTTGCGGGCGTCATGGCGTACATCGGAAACAATAAGGCGCTGATCTGTGCGGGCGGACTTGCAGTCGCCCATATGATTTACATGGCAGTAACGGTAGAACAGGAAATCAATGCATTGCGCGATGAGATCTACAAAGAGCTGAGCGATACAATTGATTTTTCGACGCTCTCCATTTCATTCGGAAAAGGCATGGGCTTCTGGCTGCTGATTCTTTCGGCGCTTGCACTGCTGTTTACGGGAATCATCAGTCTTGTAATGGAGCGGCACGATCCATTATCATACTGAATGCAAAGAGCGGAAAGGGTTTGACTTTCCGCTCTCAGTCTGTCGATAAAGTCATTTCGGCGAAATGAAGTGCCTGTCAAAGCGGTACGAAAGATTGAATAATGGGGGAAGGAAAACTCTTGTTTTCCTTCCCCCAAGCCCCCATCTTTAGCGCTTTTGAACGTAAATAAGAGAATTCCGTGCTCTGCGGAGCACGGCAAGGGGCGCTGCCCCTTGACCTTGCAAACTTTTGAAAAAGTTTGATCAAAACTTCAGTCATAATTCTAATGGGGTTTCTCGACAAGCTGAGAGCGGAAAGGGCTTGACTTTCCGCTCTGTTCTTTTGCACGGATGATAAGCTGTCTCATCATGATTTCGGCTGTTGCGCTTTTCGCCGGATTGTGTTATAATGGTCTCACAGGAAAGATACAGCCGTGACGCATACCATTCAGACATTCAGGAGGGAGCATATATGTCTATTCAGGATTATACAAAAGCACAAAAGCTCGCAGAAAAACAGTACCGGCAGGCAGTTTCACGCGGCGCATATCCCTATCTCCCGGTTTTGGAGGATATCCTGCGCCAGAGCGAAGTCGAGGGCAGAGTGCCCGTCGGACAGATCGAAATTCCGATCTCGCTGATTGCCGGCACCGCGAATAACGAGCGCACCTCTGCTTTTGCCTCAAATTTCATGCCGCTGCTCGGTTATGATACAGAATTCGGCAGCAAATGGTCTGCGCTCTGCGACTCCGTCAAGGAGGTCGGCGTCAATGAGCCGATCACCGTGTTTGAATATATGCAGCGGTTTTATGTCGCAGAGGGCAACAAGCGTGTCAGTGTCTCAAAGTTCAACGGCGCTGTCAGCATCGGCGCAGCGGTTACGCGGATTATCCCGAAGCCGACCGATTCCGATGAATACAAGGTCTATTCCGAGTTTCTCGAATTTTATAAAATCGCGGGAATCTATGAGATTCAGATGAGCCAGATCGGCTCTTTCCCGCGGCTGCTGCGTGCGATTCCGACCGCCGGACCGGTCGATGAACCGGCAGTCTGGGACGAGGATCTGCGGCGGGATGTCCGGTTCCTTTATGCTGTCTTCGAGACATATTATCTGAGCCGGAACGGACAGCGTTTTGCGATTACGACCGGCGATGCCTTTCTGCATTTTCTGGAAATTTACAGCTATGAGAGACTGCAAGGACTCTCCTCCCTTGAGCTGCACCGCATGATCGACCGGGTCTGGGCGGAATTCCGTGTGCTGGCAGATAAAAACCCGAGTTCCCATATCCTGAATCCGACAGAGGATTCCAAGAAGGTCGCGCTGACCAAAATGCTGCCGCTGGCCGGAAATTCCGTGCTGCGCATCGCCTTTCTGTACCCGCGCGACCCGCAAAGCTCCGGCTGGAGCTACAATCACGAGATCGGCAGGCGCGCGCTTGAGGATACCTTCGGCAGTGCTGTTGAGACGCACTCCTATATCTGCCCGGAGGCAGAGGCAGAGACAACCATTGAGCAGGCAATCGCCGACGGCTGCAAGCTTATCTTCACAACTTCGCCGGTCTACCATGCGGTCAGTATGCGCTCGGCAGTCGCACATCCGGAGATTATTCTGCTGAACTGCTCAATGAACACCTCATACAAGCAGCTCCGCACTTACTATCTGCGCATCTATGAAGCAAAATTCATCACCGGCATCATCGCCGGATCCATGACCGAAAACGAGCGCGTCGGATATATCGCCGATTACCCGATTCTCGGAACGCCCGCCTCCATCAGCGCCTTCGCCCTCGGCGTCAAACTGGTCAATCCGCGTGCAATGGTCTATCTGGACTGGTCCACGCTGGTCGATCACGATCCGATCGCATACTTCCGCGCAAAACAGATTGACCTGATCTCCGACCGTGATATCAATGCACCGCTTTCGGACGATCAGGACTTCGGGCTTTACGGCATTTACGGGGGCGTATCCTTCCGGCTGGCTGCACCGGTCTGGAACTGGGGCAGCCTGTATGCCGATCTGGTGCGGTCGGTGCTGATCGGCGCATGGAAAAACGACAGCAACCGTAATGAAACGCAGGCGCTGAATTATTACTGGGGCATGTCCTCCGGCGCGATTGACGTAGCCTGCTCAAGCCGCCTGCCGAGCGGCACGCAAAAGCTCGTGAAGCTGGTGCAGGATCAGATGACAAAAGGCACCTTTGAACCGTTCAGCGGCGTAATCTACGGGCAGGACGGAAAATGTAAAGTTGAGCCGAACCAAACCCTGACCGCTGAAGAGATCATCCGCGCCGACTGGCTGCCGGACAATGTTGTCGGCAGACTGCCGGAAGTCAGCGAATTGCAGGAGCAGTACCGCGCCTTTGCAAAATGGCACAGCTTTAAGCGCCCGGAAGAAACCGCATAAGCAAAAGCAGCGGAAAATATCATTTGTATTATTTGAAAAACGGGGAAGTATCATATGAAAATCATGGTCATGTCAGATGTCGAATCAAGCTACATCTGGGATCATTATCAGCCGGGAATGTTCCGCGGGATCGACCTTATCATTTCCTGCGGCGACCTGAATCCGCAGTATCTTTCGTTTGTCGAGACCTTTGCGAATGTACCGCTTCTGTATGTTCACGGCAATCATGACGAAAAATACAAGCGAATCCCGCCGGAAGGCTGCGAGTGCATCGACGGTAAAATCTATGTGCATGAGGGCATCCGGATTCTCGGGCTCGGCGGCTCAATGCGCTACCGTCCGGGCGCACATCAGTACACTGAGGGGGAAATGATAAGCCGCATCAAAAAGCTGAACCGGAAAATCAAGCGGAGCGGCGGCTTTGATATTCTCGTAACCCATGCGCCGATGCTGGGCTTTCACGACGGCGAGGACATTTGTCACAAGGGCTTCGCCGCCTTTGCACCGCTGCTGCAACAGTATCAGCCGCGCTTCTTCCTCCACGGGCATATGCATATGAATTACGGTGTCAGAACGCCGCGTGTCTCACAGTTTGAGCAGACGACCGTCATCAATGCCTACCGCACCTACACCTTTGATTATGAGAATCCGCCGGAGAAATGAAATTGCCCCTGTGCCGCGTTTTTATGCAGCACGGGGGCTTGTTGTTTGCAGGAGCAGCCCGCCCGGCACTGCCGACTTTTTCATTTGTCCCCATTGCGTTTTTCATCATAATGTGGTATAATTATCTTGGTAAGGTGTATCCGTCTGCAAATTTGCAGCGGAAATAAGCGAAGGGGGCGGTGTGATGGTTTGTCCGTATTGCCGCAGCAGCATTCCGGACGGAATGCTTCGCTGCATAAACTGCAACAGAAAACTCGGCTCTGTTCCGTCGCAATCCCCCAAAAAACGCAGGCTGAAAAAAGACCGCGTGACGCCCGTGCTGATCGCCTTGCTCGCGGTGAATCTCACCCTCAGCGGCGGCATCATCTATGCCATGAAATCAAAACACAGCACAGCAGAGCCTCAGCCTGCTGTCGTAAACACAATGCCGGACATCGCGGAGCAGACGGCACCTGCTCCTGCGGAAACGGCAACCGAAACCGCTGCGCTGATTCCCGATCCCGCGGCGCTTCATGTGCAGAAAGATCAGCCGGAGACAATCGACCGGTATCTGATGGCAGAAAAACTCCGCTTCGGGATAAGCCGTCAGGTTGCACTCGCGGTTGTGCAGTCCATGCACCCGGCGGAATCGGATACGGCAAATACCCCGAACAGTTCCGACTGCACGTTCTATTTTGAAAATGGAACCGCTGCGCTCGGAGTGTTCGCGCAAACCGATTTGCCCGTCCGGATGACCCTGAGCTTCAAAAATGACCTGCTGTACCGATATGCACTGGTATTCGGTCAGAATACAGACAAATCGGTCACGGCATCCGCGATCGAAGCAAGCGGAATGTTCACAAGGCTCTATGCTGTCTGTGCGGCGCTCTTTCAGGATCCGCCGCTCAGATCCGATAACGCGGCTGAGAATCCCGATACAAAAAAAACCGCTGAAATTGTATTCACTTGCAGCGAAAAACGCAGGGCTGTTCTCGGTATTGTCGAATTCCCGGCTCAGCCGCAGTTAAACTATTGCTATTTACAGTACGGTTCACTTGAACCGGCTGAATAAACGACCCATAAACGACAGGTTGTTCAGATAAAAAAGGAGGCTCTTTTTATGATTTGTCCGGAATGTCATGCGAAAGTACCGGATCAGTTTTCGTTCTGTCCGCAGTGCGGTTTGCAGGTTAAGGCGATTCAGCCGGATGTAGCAGAAAAGCTGTCGGAATTTAAGGCGCAGGAATCTGCCCGGCAGAGCAAGCGTGCGGCACGGATTGCCGCAAAACAGGCAAAAGAGGCTGAAAAGAAAGGCACGCAGATTCCGCCGCAGCAGACAATCGGCAATGCGCTCGATCGGGCGCTCAGTCAGACATCCCCGCAGCCTGCACAGCAGACAACTGCACCCCATCAGCAGCAAAAGCAGTTTACTGCACCGGAGCATAAGCCCTGGCCTGTTCAGCAGCAGCCGCAGCAGCAGAGCGGAAGAAATCAGGTGCCGCGTGTCACGCAGCTTGAGGCAGCCGCTGCCGCCAGTCTGCTGAAGGAATCGGAGGCGGCAAAGCAGTCCGCGCCGGTTCATGCACCGAAGCCGGAACCGGCTGCACCGAAACAGGAATCTGCTCCGGCGCCTGCACCTGCTGCACAACCCGCTCCCGCGCCGGTTAATGCACCGAAACAGGAATCTGCTCCGGCGCCTGCACCTGCTGCACAACCTGCCCCCGCGCCGGTTCATGCACCGAAGCCGGAACCGGTTACACCGAAACAGGAATCTGCTCCGGCGCCTGCACCTGCTGCACAGCCTGCCCCCGCGCCGGTCAATGCACCGAAGCCGGAACCGGCTGCACCGAAACAGGAATCTGCTCCGGCGCCTGCACCTGCTGC
>Ga0310691_10001907_pt1 | contig 29817 bp, 25 predicted proteins | sample 176DNAGHGlowgp2_FD_203887 | JGI IMG/M metagenome (GOLD analysis project Ga0310691, IMG submission 203887) | Sheep rumen microbial communities from Palmerston North, Manawatu-Wanganui, New Zealand - 1766 DNA GHGlow gp2 (v2) (version 2) | ecosystem: Host-associated > Mammals > Digestive system >... | reverse complement strand
AGGCTGTCAATCCTTGCGGGATAAAGAGCCGCGCGGAGCATTCCTCCCGCAAAAATAGAACAGAACGGAGCGATAAGACAGAACATTATTGCCCACCTGCGTGAAGTGTGCACGGCTTTTCCGTTTTCAGCCTGCTGGAATCTCTGTATCACCAGAGGATTTCCCAGGATCAGAAGCCCGTAGCTTATCATGGATATATGATCCGCTATACTGATCTGCTTACCGGAAATATACTCAATATTTACATATCCGCTCACGGAACCGGATGCCCAGCTGTGAAAAATGTTCTTCAAAACTCCCTCTCCGCCGAGGAAGCGCAGCACCGCCAGATTGATCGTAACAAGCGCCAGCAGTGTTACTATGGCTATCCATCTGTCTGCGAGGCGCAGACCTCCCCGTCCCAGCAGAAGGATCAGTAGAAATGAGAGCAGTAAAAGTCCCGCTTCCACATATCCTGCGGAAATCCCAAAGATATATTCCGCGAAATCCCCCATCCCATGGAGCAGCGCGCTCGCCGCAGTAACCAGCAGTATAGAAAAGATCACCGCAAAAAGGATACGCATTACCGGACTCTTCTCTCTGTATCTTCTGCTGAAAAAACCCGGAAGGGTTACCACTCCGTCCTGCTGGATGGAAAAACGCATCAGCCTGTAGGAAAAAAACTGCCAGAGCAGCAGCACCCCGCCATAGCATCCCAGCGCTATCCATGCCCTGCCCGCGCCCTCCTTATAGATCATCCAGGGAAGAAAGATAACAAGAAGAACACCCACGGCAGATAAGCTCACGGAGCTTCCCAGGCCGTGCATGGTCTTCTTTTTTGTTTTCATAACTGCTTTCTTCATCGTACGATCCCTTCAGGGCAGCTTTAATCCCTTGTTTCCATCAGAAGGAGTCTTCCCTCCGTAAAATGAATCTTGCCGGTTTCACCGGTCAGCTCATTGCTTACTCCCAGACTGCTGGCGTATTCCATTTCTCCGCCGTCCAGTTCATAGCGGAAGCCAGTGAGGGTCAGTCCTCTAACCGGCCCGTCAAAGGGGATAAGCGATATATATCTGCCATACTGCGACTCTCCCGATATCACTGTATCACCGGAGATCAGTCTTATACGATTACAGGGATCCACTATCATCGCAGGGATTCCCGCATCTTCCGCTATTGCCAGAAGCCGTATATTTGCCAAAGTATGATCCAGCCTGCTTCCGGATGCACCGTACAGCCTTAACTCTTCCGCTCCCATGGAAACCGCCAGTCTTACAGCCGCCTCGGTATCCGTATCATCCTTGACCGGATCCAGCACTGTTTTTTCGGGAAAAATATCCAGTATTCTTTCCTTCTCCACGGGACTTACGGAATCAAAATCACCGATCACATGCTGAGGCTTATATCCGGCCCCCATCAGCCTGAGAGTTCCCGCATCTATCCCCATACATGCCCATTCTCCCGGTTCTTTTTCATATAACCCGTCCAGCTCTCTCTTCAGCCACACGGGGTCGCAGCTGCCTCCCGCGACCAGGATCCATTTCATTTACGGTCCCTCCGAAATACACTCCTGAACTCTTTCACCATCGCGGTTATATCATGTCCGAAGATAGCCGATCCCGCCACTATCACATCAGTGCCGGCACCGAGCACCTCCTCCAGATTTGAGAGCTTTACCCCGCCGTCGATCTCGATATCATATGACAGCCCCGTCTGCTCCCTTATCTTAACCAGTTCTCTTATCTTATCCAGGGTTTCCGGGATAAGGCTCTGACCGCCGTAACCCGGATATACACTCATTACCAGCACCTGATCCAGCATCGGAAGAAAGGGAGTGAGCACCGATACAGGTGTATCGGGACTTACAGCCGCGCCGGTCTTTATTCCCGCGGATGCTATTTCCTGCAGCGTCAGCTTAAGATCCTTCGCTGCCTCCGCATGCACCGTAAGTATGTCCGCGCCGCATTCGGCATAATCCTTTATGAATCTTACCGGTTCCGTCACCATCAGATGAACATCCATGATGCAGTCCGGTATTATCCTGCGGACCACACCTATGACCGGAGGCCCGAAGGATATGTTCGGCACAAAATGTCCGTCCATTACATCCACATGTATATAATCCGCTCCCGCATCGACCGCCAGTCTGAGATCTTTTTCAAGATGTCCGAAATCCGCGCTCAGCATGGAGGGTGCAAGTTTACGTCCCATTTTTTATTCCTCTTTCCTAGTATCAGTACTTTCTTCTGCTCCGGATTTCTTCCATCATCCCGCAGTAGCTTTCATATCTTGACTTTTCGATCTCTCCGTCCTTCAGCGCCCTCTTTACGCCGCAGTCCGGTTCCGCCACATGCCTGCAGGAAGAGAATCTGCATTCCCCGAGATACTGTGCAAACTCAGGGAAGCCGTACACCAGCATTTCCTCATCCATTTCCTCCGGAAGTTCCACCGAGGAAAATCCCGGTGTATCGCAGAGATAAGTATTATCTCCCACATAAAGCAGCTCCGAATGGCGGGTCGTATGCTTTCCTCTTCCTATCTTTTCGCTTATCTCGCCGGTCTGCATCTGTTCCTTTGAGAAAAGAGCGTTCAGCAGTGATGACTTTCCCACTCCGGAAGGACCTGAAAGCACAGATGTCTTCCCCATAAGCTGCTGCCTGAGCTTCTCCACGCCCTCACCCGTCTTTGCGGAGGTGAGTATCACGGTAAAACCGGCATGTGTATAAATATCCTGCAGCTCATTTCCCCTGACCCTGTCCTGATCGATCTTGTTCAGGACCAGTGTCACGGGCATCTCCTGCCACAGCATGCCCGTAAGGTATCTGTCCATCAGTCCGAAATGCGGTTCGGGTCTGGATACTGCAAAAATGACAATCGCCTGGTCAGTATTTGCAACCGCCGGGCGACGAAGAATGGTACGACGCGGCAAAATCGAGATCACACTGCCGGTTCTTTTTTCAGCATCCTGGATCTCGATTTCACAGTCATCCCCAACCGAGGGACGGATCCCTTCCTTTCGGAAGAGACCCCGTGCCCTTGTTTCATATATTATTCCATCCTCGGCGGCCACATAGTAAAACCCGCCGATACCTTTAATGATCTTCCCAATCACTCCGGCTCCCCCGTTCTCTACTCTGGTGTAAAGGTGATGGTCAGAGTGTTGCGATAATATGCTGTCACATCAGTTCCGCCGTCATCCGTCACGGTTACCGATACTGTTCCGTCCGATGACGCAAGGCCCGTTACCTTTCCGGAAATGCTGATGCTCGCCTTATCGGCAGATGACGCGGTCACAGACGTAACCTGATGGCTTCCGTTGCCGTCGGTAATGTAGGCAACAGCCGTTACTCCCATCTCGTTCTCAAGGAATTCCGGATCGGAAGCCGTAATGCTTCCCGATATACTTCCCGTGTAGGTAATGACCTGAGGTCCGTCACTGACAACGATATCGACCTTGGTGCCTTCCTCAACCTCACTTCCTTTGGCGATACTCTGGCGTATAACTATACCCTTTTCGGAATCGCTGTGTTCATGAGTTACAGTACCCACAGAAAGCTTTACCGCCTCGAGTGAAGTTGTGGCTGCAGACTCACTGATGCCTGTAACCTTCGGAACCTCTACCTTCTTGATCTCCGAGCCGTTGCTGACTACAAGTATGACCTTGCTGCCCTTATCGGCTTCCATATTCTTCTCGGGATTGGTGCGGATTATCTTATCCTTCTCCACAGTCTCACTGAATTCAAAGGCATGATTTACAACAAACCCGGCTTCCTCGATGACCTTGGAAGCCTGCTCATCGGTATATCCCGTAACATCGGGAACAACAGCCTTCTCGGCCCCCAGAGATACGGTCAGAACGATCTCCGTGGACTCAGGAAGCTTCTCTCCCTTTTTATGATTTGCCGAAATGACATACTCAGCCGGCTTCTTATCATCATAGGCTGTCTCAATCTTTATGTTCATGAAGCCCTGATCCTTCAGTGATTTCTCGGCAGCAAGCTGGGTATAACCCTCTACCTCGATCATTTCAAGGACCTTTTCCTCTGATGCCGCAGTATCAGAAGCAGTTGAGCTTCCCACGGCAGAATTACTCTCGGTTACCGGGTCTGTAGTGCTGTCTCCGGAGCCTCCGAATTTGAACCATCCCATGACATTTCCGACAATGATAAATATGATCACCGCAACTATCACTGCAGCTGCTATACCGCCTATCATTACCGCCTTGGCAAGCTTCGGATCCACATCCTCATCTTCCTCACGGCGACGGCGTCTCTCATATACTTCATCATCGTAATAATCGTCGTCATCATCGGGCACACGCTTTACGGAGTTCAGCCTGCCGCTCCTTCCTCTGGAAGACCGCTCATCAGGATAATCATACTCTTCCTCATAGCCATAGTCATCATATTCGTCGTCGGCCTCATTGATCAGCTCATTCAGCCTCTGTCTGTCAGGACGCACCTCGGAGGTAACCCTCTCACGCTGTACGTTGCGGGCCTCCGCCTGTATCTTCTGCATTTCCTGATTGCTGAACTGCTGGGTGGGTGCGTCAGGCACCTTCGGCGGAGCAACTATAATATCGATGTTCGGATTGGCCTTAACCCTCTTCAGATCCGCGATCAGCGCCGCTGCCGTAAGATATCTTCTCTCCGGCTTCTTCTGGGTGGCCTTCATGATCACCTTCTCGAAGCTTGAATATATATCCGGAAAATACTCTCTGGGCGGGATTATCTCGTTCTGAATGTGCATCAGGGCGATGGCAACATTTGTATCGCCTTCAAAGGGCACGCGTCCGGTGACCATTTCATACATGGTGATACCGAGAGAGTATATATCGCTTCTCTCATCGCTGTAGCCGCCCCTTGCCTGCTCCGGAGAAATGTAATGCACGGAGCCCATCCCCGCAGTGGACATGGTATTGGATGTTGCGGCCTTTGCGATACCGAAATCCGTAACCTTGAGATTCCCGCTCTTGGATACAATGATATTCTGGGGCTTGATATCACGATGGATCACATGATGTTCATGCGCCGCTTCCACACCCGAAGCGATCTGAATGGAGAAATCCAGTGCCTGATCCATGGACAGTCTTCCGTTCAGATTGATATATTCCTTCAGTGTGATGCCCTCTACCAGCTCCATCACAATAAAATATCTTCCGTTATCTTCACTTACATCATAAACGCTTACGATATTCGGATGGGTGAGGCCTGCAGAAGCCTGAGCCTCCACCTTGAACTTCGTCACAAAATTAGCATCGTTCGAATAATCGCTCTTAAGGACCTTTATCGCCACGTAACGCTTAAGCCGCTCGTCCTTTGCCCTGTAAACGGTTGACATTCCGCCCGTTCCGACGACATCGATTATCTCGTATCGTTCATCTAGTATTGTTCCCGGTTTTAACATTACTTACTCCCTCTTTAACTGCTAGACTGCAATGACCACGGCGGAAATGTTGTCATTTCCCCCATAGTAATTAGCTCTTTCCACAAGAGCATCCACAGCCTCCTTTACGTCCTCATTCTCCCGGACGATATCCCTGAGTTCATCATTCTCCACCATATTGGAGAGTCCGTCCGAACACATCAGGATACGATCCCCGGGCGCAAGGCCGATCTCAAAGAAATCCGGAAGAGCCTCATCCCGAGAGCCCATGGCCCGGGTAATGATGTTCTTCTCCGGATGATTCCTGCCCTTATTACGTTCCAGCTGACCGCTTCTTATCAGTTCCTCCACAAGAGAGTGATCCATGGTGATCTGCCTGATATCATCATTTATGAGATACAGCCTGCTGTCTCCTATATTTCCGCAGATAAGCTTCAATCCGTCCACCACACAGATGACCATGGTGGTGCCCATGCCGCCTTTTGCCACATCCTTCTCCGCTTCCCTGTATACTTCATTATTCGCGCTGATTATTGCACGACGAATGAGCGATATGGGATTCCTGACCGAGGATTTCTTTACAAAATCCACCACCATCTGGATCGCATACCGCGACGCAAAATCACCGGCTGCATGTCCTCCCATGCCGTCGGCCACTATATATAGATTCGGAAGGGAGCCTACGGGATCATCACTGACAAAAATATTGTCCTGATTATTTTCCCGATGCTTTCCCACATCGGTTCTTCCGTATGAAGTCAATGATCTATCTCCTGTTCCTTTATATCTTCTCTGTTATAACCAAGCCTGAGCTGTCCGCATGCGGCATCGATATCGCTGCCCATACTCCTTCTAATAGTAACATTTATCCCGTTTTTTTCAAGTATATTTTTAAATTTTAGAACCGACTCCCTGTCACTGCGTCTGAAATCCCGCTCCTTTATTGGGTTTACGGGTATCAGGTTCACATGGAAATGTTCCTTTTTCAGCAGCCCTGACAGCCGTTCGGCATGCATTTCGCTGTCATTCACCCCGGATACGAGGCTGTATTCGCAGGTGATCCTCCTGTGGGTCCTTTCAAAATAGTATCTGCAGGCGGCAAGTGTTTCCTCAAGATTATAGCGTTTTGCTATGGGCATAAGCTTCTTTCTGTCCTCATCCGTGGATGCATGGAGAGAGAGGGCAAAGGTTATCGGCAGTTTTTCTTCTGCCAGCCTTCTTATCCGCGGGACGAGACCGCAGCTGGAAACGGTGATATTTCTAAGGCTAAGCTGATATCCGTCAGGATCGGAAATGAGGCGCAGGAATCTTATCAGATTATCATAGTTATCCAGCGGTTCACCTGTACCCATTACAACCACGTTGTCAACACGCTCTTCTGTCAGCCGTACTGCCTCGTATATCTGTGACAGCATTTCCCCGGGAGTAAGATTTCTTACCAGTCCTCCGATGGTGGATGCACAGAAACTGCATCCCATCCTGCAGCCCGCCTGTGAGGATATACAGAGCGAATGTCCGTGGTGATACGGCATGAACACCGTCTCTATGGCCTGTCCGTCCTGCAGCCCGAAGAGGAATTTGATGGTTCCGTCCTTCCCTGAGGTCTGTCTTCTGAGCTCTGTAAGGCCGTAAAGCCCCTTCTGCAGCTCAGCGCGCAGGCCCGCCGGAAGATTCGTCATCTCCTCCGTATCCCGGACCAGCTTTTTATGCAGCCATTCAAAGACCTGCTTCGCCCGGAAGGCCGGCTGCCCCATCTCTTTCATGTATTCAGTTAGCTCTTCCATGTTCATGGAGAGGATATCCGGGTTCATTTTCATGCTCCTTCCGATAAAATCCACTATCCCGAGGCTGTCATCCCCGGCAAATATTTCCTGTCATTCCGGGCTGTTACGTCTTGTCATTTCCGGCAAAACAGGCATTTTACTTCCTTACCATCCTGCAGTAATAAAAACCGTCGCAGGGATCAATGCCCTGCAGCAGCTGTTTTTCCTCAATCATGGTAAATTCCGGGTGCTTTTCCAAAAATCTCCCGGCCTGCATCCCGTTCTCTTCAGGAAGAAGCGTGCAGGTGGAAAAGAGCAGTATTCCACCAGGACGGACTGCCTTCGCCGCTGCTTCCAGGATCCTGCCTGCAAGCTGCACCAGTTCATCCACGCCCTCCGGCGTGATATGATATTTAATATCGTTCTTCCTGCCCATGACTCCCAACCCGGAGCAGGGCACATCCGCGATCACTATATCGCAGGCTTCTTTGTCCCCGGTAACAGGCTCTGAGGCATCATGGGCTTCAACCGCAAGATCAAGGCCCAGCCTCTCCGCATTTTCCCTGATCAGCTCCGTTTTTTCTTCGGTGAGATCTCTTGCCTTAACGACCCCGCCCCGTTCCGCCAGCATGGTGGACTTTCCTCCCGGTGCGGCACAAAGTGAAATGATCTTCTTTCCGGCCACATCGCCCAGCGAATCCATGGCAAATTGAGAGCTTTCGTCCTGCACAAAGAAAAGCCCCTCTCTGTAGCCGGGAAGCTTCCGTACAAAATCAATTCCGGAGATCCGTAGAGCATCCGGGGCAAGAAGGCCCTCTTCCACAGACAGTCCTTCTTTAAGGAGTTTCTCCTTTAGATCCTCTTTTGTGGTCTTTGCCCTGTTTACACGGATAGTAAGCGGGCGCTCCGTAAACCCGGCAGCAAGAATATGCTCTGCCCTTTCCTCACCGTAAGCCATGATAAGTCTGTCACAGATCCACTCCGGTGTGGAGTATTTCAGGGAGAGTGACGCATTCCGGACAGCATCCACTGTCCCGTCCTCCATACCCCTTTGTACGCTGCGCAGAATACCGTTAACCACACCTGTCATATTTTCCAGATGATGAGCCCTCATCAGTCTCCCTGCTTCCGAAAGCACCGCACGATCCGGCACACCGTCCATATACAGCATCTGATATACCGACATCCGCAGGATCACCCTCACCGCAGGCTTCTGCTTCTCCGTTTTCTTCTTCGCATAATGATCGGTCACCGCATCGATCTGCAGCCGGTACTCCGTGGTTCCCTCCACCAGCCTTGTTATGAACGCCCGGTTTTCCTTCTCCGTAAACTGCAGCTTCCGAAGCCCGTCCTGCAGCGCACCCGAAGACATACGTCCGGTACGGTCCATATCCAGAAGGATCTCCATCGCCGTCTCCCGCGGATCATTTTTCTTTTGTCCTTTACTCTGCTCCATAGATAATTCTCTCAAAACATTTAATTAAAATGTTACCCGTGTGATCCTTTATTGTTTTAACATTTTCTTTTTTTCAAGTCAACAACGACAAAACGGCCATGCATCCCATCAGATGCATAACCGTTTTGCCTGTCATTGAAATAATCGTACTATGGATCCGCTCACTCTCCCAACCGCATTCCCACAGATATATGATTTCCGTTCAGGAAGGCTGCGGTGTCCATGGGCTTTTTACCCTCGGGCTGAAGCTTCTTAATCTTCAGGCCGTTGCTGCCACATGCAACCGTAAGGCTTTTCTTCGTCACCTCTGTAAATTCTCCCGGTTTCCCCGAGGTATCTGTCACTTCGGCAGCAAGTATCTTCAGCTTCTTTCCGTCAAGATACGTAAATGTTCCGGGCCACGGTGTAAGCGCCCTGATGGTTCTTTCAAGCTCCTGCGCCGGCAGGCTGAAATCCAGCAGCCCCATCTCCTTATCCAGCTTGGCTGCATATGTCGCAGCCGAATCATCCTGCGGAACCGGAGTGACAGTCCCCTGCTGAAGCTTGTTCATAGTAGAAATGATCAGCTCAGCACCAAGCTCCGCCAGCTTATCCGTAAGGCTCTCTCCCGTATCCTCAGGCAGGATATCCGTCTCTGCCTGCTCCAGTATGTCTCCCGTATCCAGCCCCTTCGCCATGTACATGGTCGTGATACCCGTCTTCCGCTCTCCGTCAAGGATAGACCTTTCTATGGGCGCAGCGCCCCTGTATCTGGGGAGAAGCGACGCATGTATGTTCACACATCCCAGCTTCGGGATCGACAGGATGGACTCCGGCAGGATCTGTCCGTATGCAGCAACAACTATGATCTCGGGATCAAGCTCACGGATCAGGGTTACATTTTCCTCATCACGGAGCTTTTCGGGCTGATATACCTTAATGCCTGCTTTCTCCGCAACAAGCTTTACCGGGGAAGGAACCGGCTTTCCGGAGCGTCCCTTCGGCTTATCAGGCTGGGTAAATACACACAGCACCGTATGCTCCTCAGAAATGATCTTTTTCAGAGCAACAGCAGCAAACTCCGGAGTTCCCATAAAGATCAGCCGCATACTGCTATTCCTCCTCTTCCTCTTCGGTATCCCCGTCAGCGGGAATATCATTCCTGTGAAGGCCGTCAATTACCAGATCCTTATAAAGAATACCATCCAGATGATCAAGTTCATGACAGATGCATCGCGCCAGCAGATCCGTTCCCTCTACGGTGATGGGTTCCATATTTCTGTCCAGCGCCTTGCATACAACATGCTCAGGTCTGGAAACCTCTCCGCTGAGACCCGGAAGTGACAGACATCCCTCTTCGCCGATCTGCTCACCATCTTCCTCCACGATCTCGGGGTTGATAAGCACCAGCGGATGTTCATCCATAACATCTATAACCACGATCCTCTTAAGCACACCAACCTGCGGCGCTGCAAGTCCCACTCCGGCAGCATCATACATGGTCTCAAACATGTCATCTATCAGCTCACTGATGCGTGGTGTCATTTCCTTTACCGGCTTGCATACCTTTCGCAGAATATCATCTCCGTCCACTCTGATGTTTCGAATTGCCATTCTTTTTCTCCTTCTATCATTTACCTGAACTTCGCACGTTTCCGATCTGTTCGTCCTTATAACCCGTTCTCCGGATTGGCATCTCTATTGGAATACACAACCAATGAAATAACAGTAATCAAAGTGAACAATAAAATGACGACACAAGCCGGTATCAGCTTCTTCATTTTGAGGTTTTCCTTTCAAACATACTCATACGACAGATCACATGATACTAATATATCAGTTACCGTTAACTTTGTACAGCGTAAAGCTGTCCGACTCCGGCATCATAAAATATGCATTGGCGAAAGGTCATAGTAGATCTCCACCCCATCCTCCCGCAGGTATTCCATCTCCTTCCGCAGCAGCTCCGGAATACGGGCAAGCTTTTCCTCATCCTTCGCCCGGACATATACCGCCCGCCGATAGATGTTGCTGAGCTTATAAATGGCAGCGCGGGCAGGCCCCGTAACCATCATGACCTCACCTTTTTTCTTCTCCCTCTCCGATTCTTCACGAAGCAGCCGGGCAACCCTGTCGGCCCACCGTATCAGTACGGATTCATCCGCACAGGTCAGCAGTATACCCAGCATCTCCGTCACCGGCGGGTAATTCAGGAGTTTCCTGTAGGTGATCTCAAAATCATAGAAGGCATCATAATTCTGCTTCGCAGCAGTTTCTATCACATAATGATCCGGCTTATAAGTCTGTATCACCACTCTGCCTGCCAGTTCTCCCCGGCCGGCCCGGCCCGCAGCCTGGGTTAACAGATCAAAGGTTCTCTCTCCGGACCTGAAATCCCCGGCAAAAAGCCCCATATCCGCCAGAAGGATACCCACAACCGTAACCTTTGGGAAATCATGTCCCTTAACGATCATCTGCGTCCCCACCAGACAGTCCGCCCTGCCCTCCTGAAATGCACTGAGGATCTCTCCATGGGCGCCTTTTCTCAGGGTGGTGTCACGATCCATGCGTAATGTTGTGATCTCAGGGAAGAGCTTACGCACCTCCTCCTCCACTTTTTCCGTACCGATCCCGTAACCACCGATCAGCTTTGAATGGCACGACGGGCATTCCATTCCCATTTTCTGTGTATGTCCGCAATAATGGCACACCAGAGTATCCTTTCCGTGCAGGGAAAGTGACACATCGCAGTGAGGACATCGGATGGCCTCGCCGCAGCTCCGGCAGGACACAAAGCTGCTCATCCCCCTGCGGTTCAGAAAGAGCATGACCTGTTCCTTCTTCCCAAAGGCTTCCTTCATGGCACTGAAAAGTGATCTTGATAAAATACTCCGGTTTCCTTCACGGAGCTCCTGCCGCATATCAACGATCTCCACCTTTGGAAGAGCCTGTCCCTGCGCCCTTTCCCTAAGGGTAAGAAGACGGTATCTGTCATTCTCCGCGGCATTAAATGAGTCCACTGAGGGAGTTGCGGATCCCAGTACCACTGACGCCCCCTCCATTCCCGCTCTTTCCACAGCCACGTCACGCGCATGATAACGCGGAGCCGTATCGCTCTTGTAGGCCCCGTCATGCTCCTCGTCGATAATGATAAGTCCCACATGGGGAAGGGGGGCAAAAAGCGCGGATCTCGGTCCGATAACGATGTCAGCGCCGCCCTCGGCAGCCTGCTCATATTCCCTGTATTTCTCGCCGCGGCTTAAGCCGGAATGCAATATGGCAACCCGGTCCTGAAAAACCGTCCTGAAACGAGCCACCGTCTGATAGGTAAGGGCGATCTCCGGGACCAGCACTATCACCTGTTTTCCGTCCTCGATGACTTTTTTAGCCATCTGAAGATAGACCTCCGTCTTTCCGCTTCCGGTCACTCCATACAGGAGATAGGTCCTTCTCTCACCTGCCTCGTAATCCCTGACGAAAATATCCACAGCTTCACGCTGTTCATCATTCAGCTCCTCAACGGGAAGAAATTCCGGCTCGAAGCGGCGGATATCCACCTTACCCTTCACGGTACGCACCTTTGATTTTACGGGCGTTACCGCATTGATGGCCTGTACCATGGTGCTCCCGTATTTTCTCCTCATCCAGGATGCCAGCGCGATCATGCGGCTTTCCAGAAGCAGATCCCCGGAAGCAACTCCGCATATATCCTTTACCTTATCCTCATCATAAGAGCTCTCCTCCGTGATCTGTATCACGTATCCCTTGCGCGGGCGTTTCCCGTTACCAAAGGGGATGGAAACAACGCTTCCAACGGCGATCTCCGATTCAAGCTCCCGAGGAATACGATAAGAGAAGGTCCTGTCAACCGCTTTATGTGATATATCTACAATAACGTCAGCGTACATACGAACCTCCTTCCTCTCTCCATCATGAGAGGGGACAGCTCTCCGTGCATCTTACTCAGCACAGAGCTCCGTCCCCTCTATCTCTTAACAGATTGCTTTATCAGTCCTCGTCCCCGACGATCTTAACCTTTCCCTGATACAGCTCATCAACTGCTATGGACAAAGGCTTTCTTCCCTCTGCGTTAGGAACAAGAGGCTTGTCTACACCGGCCACCAGCTGGCGTGCACGCTTTGCAGTCGCAAGCACGATGGAATACCGGCTCTGAACCACCGGCTGCTCACCGGGTTCAACATCCTCATTAACTACTGCCATCAGATCCGAATATGACGGATGGATCATTTTATCTGCCTCCTTCTATTCCCGGGAAAAGCTTTCCTGCAGGGCTTCGATCAGTGCCCCGTTCTTCTCCCGCTTACATTTCTCGGATAGTATAACCGAATTCACCGTATCAATGCAAGTGTTTAAATCATCATTTACAACAATATAGTCATAATTGCCTATAAATGATGCCTCTTCGGCTGCTCTCTTCAGCCTCTTTGCCACCTGCTCCTCTGTCTCGGAGCCTCGCCCCGTAAGGCGTTCCTTAAGGGTCTCCACATCCTTTGTGGTGATGAAGATCAGACGGGAATCCGGATACTGGTTCTTTACGATGGCAGCACCCTGGACCTCGATCTCAAGGATGACATCCCTGCCGGATGCGATCTCCTGTTCCACGAATTTTCTCGGGGTACCATAGTAATTATCAACATACTGGGCCCATTCAATGAAACCGTTATAGTCGATCATGGTCCTGAATTCATCCTGCGTCTTGAAATAATAATCCTTCCCGTCCACCTCACCCGGTCTGGGTGCACGCGTGGTAGCGGAAATGGACAGGCTGTAGCCGTATTTCTCAACAAGTCCCTTAACAACAGTGCCCTTGCCCGCTCCGGAAAAACCGGAAATAACGATCAATTGTCCTTTGCTGCTCATAATATTCCACCTTTCTATGCTGCCTTTCTCCGGGAGCGGCCTCAGCCGGTCCGGAGATACCCCCTGATCTTTCCGTTACTTAAGATCACTCCAGATTCTGTATCTGCTCCCTGATCTTCTCTATCAGAGTCTTGAGCTCGATCCCTATATCCGTTATCTCGGCGGAACCCGCCTTGGAAAGCGTGGTGTTGGCCTCACGGTTCATTTCCTGAACTATGAAATCAAGCTTTCTTCCCACAGCGCCGCCGGAATTCAGGATATCCCTGGTCTGATCGATATGGCTCCTGAGACGCACCATTTCCTCATCCACACATATCTTATCCGCGAAAATGGTAACCTCGGCAGCTATCCTGCCCTCCTCAAGATCACCTCTCTCAAGGAATTCCTTAACCTTATCGTTCAGCTTCTTCCTGTATGCCTCTATTATCTCCGGTGACTTCTTCTCCACCTCGGCTACAAGGACGCTCATGTCGTCTACTTTATCGAGAAGATCCTTCTTAAGGTTCTCGCCTTCCAGCGCCCTTGCCTCTGTGAAATGCTCACACGCCTCCCTCAGAACCTTTTCAAGTTCCTGAAAGAGACTGTCATCATCCTCATTAACACTTTCCTCCAGGGTAAAAACCTCCGGAAACCGTCCCAGTACGGCAGGTGTGAGCGTCCTGTCCGGAGCGCCCATCACATCGGGGAACTCCTCCTGCATATCGCGGAAGAATCTCATATACTCCCTTGCTACCTCACGGTTATATCGAACCGCAACATCCGAATCCTTAAAGCTCTGGCAGGTGATGAATACATCCACCTTACCCCTCTGGATATATTCCTTCAGTATATTCCGGATACCCGCCTCATATTTGTTGAACCGGCGGGGCATCTTTATCGTAATATCCGCGTATCTGTGATTAACGGATTTCATCTCAACTACAAGCTTCTTTTCTTCATCTGTCATTTCCGCACGGCCGAAACCGGTCATACTTAAGATCATAACTCCTCCAAAATCATAGCAATGCAAAAATTATGTAAAACTCCGTATTATTATACTCCATCCGCCCTTATTTTTCAACCTCGGTAACGCGGCTGCGGTCGGGTGCCGCCACCATCGAATAGTTGGTATGGTAGATCACGAATCCCGGTGGCTGGCCGGGAGATTTCCTGAGATTACGCTTTTCGGTATAATCGATCTCCACCTTCGGGGCATCCTTTCCCGATGAGTAAAATGCCGCAAGTCCCGCCGCTATCTCATATATATGGTCCGGCAGCGCTTCATGACCGTCGCGCTTGACTATCACATGCGAGCCGGGTCTCTGCTTGGCGTGGAACCACATGTCCATACCCGAAGCAAAGACAAAGGACAGATAATCATTCTGGATATTATTCTTACCAACATAGATATGATATCCGTCTTCCGTAACAAAATGCAGCGGCCTGGCAGGCGTCTCCTTCTTCTTCCCCTTGCCTGCGGAATGCCTTATGAATCCGCTGTCCTGAAGCTCGCGTCTCAGCTCGGCCAGATCCTGTTCTGTCTCCGCAAGATTAAGCGACAGGGATACGCTCTGAAGATACTGCAGCTGCTGCCTTGTACCCTCCAGCTGCTCCGTCAATGCGGCGTGGGTACGCTTCTTCTTGTTGTATTTTTCAAAATATCTTTTACTGTTTTCAGCCGCCGTGAGGGTAGGATCAAGAGGGATCACTATCTCATTTCCGTCGTAGTAATTGGTACATTTAAGCGAATCCGCACCCGGTTCAAGTCCGTAACCATAGGTGTTGAGCAGCTCCCCGTAGATCCTGTAGGTCTCACGGTCCTCCGTATCCCTGAACTGTTCGGTCTGCAGATCCAGCTTCCTTGCAGTACGTTCCAGAGCCGTCTTAACGATCTGTCTTAAATCCGAAGACTTCTGCCTGATCATCGCCACACTGCTCCTCAGGTCATAGAAGCTTTCTATCACTTCGGATATGGAATCCATATTCTGAATCCCGAGATCGCTGTACATTTTCAGGGTAAATGCACTGAATTCCTTAGGCGTATCCCCGTCTTTAACTATGCAGGGACTGTAATCCCCTCTCCGGACCGAATCCATAAGCTGCATAAAGCAGCCGGCAAGCCTTTCCTTATCCTCCGGCGTAAGCGCCGGGACATGACTGTCCCCGTCCAGGCCGCTCCTTACCGCCAGCTCCTCACCGGTAACACGGCTGAAGCCTGTATAGAGCGTGGGGATCTGCTTTGCCAAAGCACCGTTCAGTGTGTCCAGTGCCTGAAGGAAGCCCTCCTTTGTCTCCGCCAGCGGATTCCTCCTGTCCTGGGCCGGAGGCGCCTCGTACATTCCTCCCGGAAGCACCGTGCGCACACTGCTCACATCCGGCGTGACATGCCTGATGCTGTCAAGTATCCTGCCGGTCTTATCCGTGAAAATAATATTGCTGTAGCGCCCCATCATTTCCACGATAAGCCGCTTTTCGGATGGGTCTCCCATCTCATCAAGATGCTCAAAGGAAAATACCAGTACACGCTCGAAATCCGGCTGCTCCACCGATACCAGCCTGCCGCTTCCTATATGCTTTCTGAGCAGCATCAGAAAAGCCGGAGCCGTCATAGGAGAAGGCTTCGTTTTCTCCGTGATCAGCACCCGGGGCAGCCCGGCGTCAGCGGATAAAAGAAGCCTTACCGTATCCTTTTCCTTTTTAATTGTGATCTGCAGCTCATCCCTCAGTGGCTGCTGGATCTTTACCACTCTTCCGCCAACAGCGCGGCTGCGTAACTCCGCCGCAACCGCGCTGATGGTTATACCGTTTAATGCCATTTTTATCACCATTATCGCGATCCGCCGCATGGAGCGGATCGTCACTGTCTAGATCTGGTTATACAATTCCTCATATATCTTCGCCGAATTATCCCAGCTGTAATTCTGCTCCATCGCCCTCTTCTGCATGGCATGCCATGCATCCTTATCATCGAAGAATACCTTCTTTGAATAGTTGATGGTGCTGAGAAGATCTCTCGGGTCATAATTACCGAAGGAGAACCCGGTACCCGTTCCCTCATACTCATTATAGGGCTGAACAGTATCCTTAAGGCCGCCGGTCTCGCGTACGATCGGAAGCGCTCCGTAACGGAGAGCCATCAGCTGGGTCAGTCCGCAGGGCTCGAACCTTGAAGGAACAAGGATAGCATCACAGGCTGCATATATCTGGTGTGACAGCTCATCGCTGAAATAGATATTTGCGGAAACCTTTGCCGGGTGGATACCCTGATAATATCTGAACATATCCTCGTAACGGCGGTCACCTGTACCCAGTACTACAAACTGCGTTCCGTCCGTCATTATGTCATTCATTGCACGGTCCACCAGATCAAGTCCCTTCTGATCGGTAAGACGGGATACAAGACCTATCATATATGCATTCGGATCCTCGGGAAGGTGCAGCCTCTTCTGAAGAGCCGTCTTATTCTTAACCTTCTCCTTCTTAAAATTCTTTATTGTGTACTTATGGGCTATCTGACTGTCGGTTGCGGGATCATATACCTGATAATCAATGCCGTTGATGATGCCCCACAGCGACTGCCAGCGCGCACGAAGCAGTCCGTCGAGTCCCTCGCCGAAGTACGGCGTCTGGATCTCCTGGGCATAGGTATTGGAAACCGTAGTGATCTTATCCGCATATACAAGACCGCCCTTAAGCATGCTGGCGTCCTTGTTCAGCTCCAGCTTGTCCGGTGTAAACACATAATCCGGAAGTCCCGAAAAGTCCTGGATAGTCTCTATATCCCAATTGCCCTGGAACTGCAGATTATGTATGGTCATTATGGACTTCATTCCGCTGTAGAAGGGATTATTTGCAAAAAGGGTCCTGAGATATACCGGAACAAGTCCTGCCTGCCAGTCATGGCAGTGGAGGATATCCGGCTGGAAATCTATGCTGGGCAGTATGGAAAGCGCAGCCTTGGAGAAGAAGCAGAATTTCTCGATATCCCACTTGGTATCACCGTAAATATTGAACCCGTTGAAATAATACTCATTATCAATGAAATATACCGGAACACCTTCATATTCAAGATACATGATACCCACATACTGCTGCTTCCAGCCTATATCCATGTGGAAATGAGTAATGTATTTCATGTTGTTCTTATATTTTTCCGGAAGGCACATATACTTCGGGATAATGATCCGGACATCATATTCATCCCTGTTGAACTTTTTCGGAAGTGTTCCCACAACATCCGCAAGACCTCCGGTCTTTATAAAAGGAACACACTCTGACGCAATGTAAGCTACCTTTTTCATAATACTCTTCTCCTTGTAAAAAAATACCTGTTCTTATTGTACCAAACCATAGTCGAAAACACTATATCTTTTTATAATACCGCTGCCGGAAAAATCCTTCATTAATGCGGGGTCCTTCGTTCTCCTCAGGATGACATATTCGGGAAACGGATCTCCAGATACTTCCTTATCAGTTCCGCACAGCCTCTTATCCCCATCTTTGACGTATCCAGCGAAAGGTCATAGCCCGATGCATCCTGCCAGTCTCCGCCGGTATAAATGTGATAGTAGCTGGCCTTTCTCTCGTCTTTGCTGCGTATAAAGCTCTCCAGCTCCGGTTCCGGCATATTGTGAATGGACGATGCCCTGCGCACCCGGAAATCCATGGGCGCATGAACAAATACGCTTATCGTATCCTCCCTGTCCTTCAGGATATAATTTGCGCAGCGGCCCACTATGACGCAGCTTTCCTTCTCCGCAAGGCCGCGGATGATATCGGACTGATATGCATAGAGATTACGCATGAGAAGCTGCTCGTCCTCTTCGGCAAAAGCATCGTCGGACTGCTCCTCATAAGTCTTCTTTGCTATATCAAAGAGCGCCGTGTCCTTTATCCTTGCATCATGAGCGACCTCACAGTCTGTCATTGCCTTATCGTCCGAAACAAGCATGAACATCTCACTGTCATAGCAGTTGATGCCCAGCTCCTCCGCCAGGCGTTTACCGACCTTAAGTCCTCCGGAACAGTACTGTCTCGCCAAAGTAATAACTATCTTACGTTCCATACTATACCCCCTGTCAATATCATACCCTGCCCTGAATATCATTCCCGCCAGGTGCCGCCGCAGAGCGTAACGCACCTTCTTGCCAGTACATCTATGGCATCCACATAGAAAGCATCCGTAAGGCTGTGATTCACCGCAAATACCGAAAGCTCCGTACATCCCAGGATCACCGCCTCACAACCGGCCTGCTTCATATATTCCACAACCGGGGCAAAATGCTCCATTTCTCCTACGGCGCCTTTTTTTACTTCATCGTAAATAAGCGACATCAGAAGTTTTTGGTTCTTCTCATCCGGTATCACGGGCTTTACTCCGTACCCGGACAGCGCCCTGTCATAAAGCCCGGCCTTAAGGGTTCCGTCGGTTGCGAGTATCCCCACTGCGGAAATGCCTCTTTCGGATACCTCTCTTGCCGTTTCCCCTATCATATCGATAAAGGTGATATCCGGAAATTCACGGAAAACGTCCCCGAAATAATGACAGGTGTTGCACGGTACCGCCAGATATCCGCAGCCCAGCGAGATCATTTTTTCGGTATCAGCTCTCAGCATTTCACGCATCCTGTCCTCTTCTCCCCGAAGGATGCATGTGGTCCTGTCCGGCAGTCCCGCATGTGAATATATCCAGATATCAAGATGATCCTGATCTTTTTCGGCTGACGTATGTCCTGTGATCCTGTCATACAGAACGCCCGTTGCCTCGGGTCCCATACCGCCCAGTATACCCAGCTTTTTCCGTTCCTCCGCATCCTTTTTTCCATCCATGCGAAAGCACCTCCGTTCCGGACTTAAAAAAGTCCAAAAATCCACTTATAATCATATCATAAACCACACTTTTTTTGTATCCTTTTCTTTTCATTTTCTCTTTCCGTAAATGCTTTATGGGTGTATACTGTTTCCGGACGTCTTTACCGGTGTCCGCAGTTTTTTTATTCACATTCAGACTGAGAGGTAGACTAAATGGAATTCAGGGAACAAAGCTTCATCCCCGTTATATTCGGCGGAGATATCAATACCTACAGCGTTGCGCGAGCCTTATATGAGGCATACCGTGTCCGCTCCTATACCTTCGGTAAATTTCCCACCGGGCCCAGCTACAATTCAAAAATAGTCACATATACCGCAAATGAGGCTATCGATACCGAGGATGTATTTCTTAAAACACTGACGGATTTTGCGGACCGGCATAAAAAGAAAAAGATCCTTGCCATAGGCTGCGGCGATTCGTACGTCGCTCTGATCTCAAAGCTGAAGGACCGGCTTCCCGAAAATGTGATCGCGCCATACAGCAACTTCGAGCTGCTTAACCGCCTTCAGCAGAAGGAGCATTTCTATGAGCTCTGTGAGCAGCACGGTCTGGATTATCCCTCAACCGTGATCGTAAAACCGGGCTCCGACGGAAAGCTTGAGCTTCCTTTCAAATATCCGGTCATACTGAAGCCTTCCGATCCTATAGCCTACTGGGAGCATCCCTTCGCCACCCAGGAGAAGGTCTATACCGTAAAAAACCGGACGCAGCTTGAAGAGACAATAAAAAAGATATATGAAGCCGGCTATCCCGACGACCTCATCATCCAGGATATGATACCCGGAAATGACGAATACATGCGCGTACTCACCTGTTATTCCAACAGACGCGGACACGTTAAAATGATGTGCCTCGGACACGTGCTGCTGGAGGAGCATACTCCCCACGGCAAGGGAAACCACGCTGTGATCATAACCGAGAAAAATGAGCAGCTCATGGAGAAGGTGAAGGCCCTGCTCCACAGCATGCACTATGTCGGTTTCTCCAATTTCGATATCAAATATGACCGCCGGGACGGCAAATATAAATTCTTTGAGATCAATACCCGTCAGGGAAGATCCAACTACTATGTCACCGCCTCCGGTATCAATCTCATGAAATTCCCGGTGGAGGAATACATCCTTGACCGGCCTCTTGAGTTTACAACGCCCAGGAAGGAAGCCCTTTGGCTGGTTGTTCCCAAGGGTGTCGCCAAAAAGTACATCTATGAAGAGGAAAATGTAACTAAGCTCAAAAAACTGCTGAAGGAAAAGAAATATGTGAACCCCGTGTTCATGAAAGGTGATAACAAACCCATGAGGATGGCAAGAATGTGGAAAAACCACCTGAGCCATTATAAGAAATTTAAGACCTATTACAGCTAGATCATTATCCTGTACAGGCTGACATTACAGTATCTGCATAAGACCTGAATATTGATCTGAATATTGATCTGAATATTGATCTGAATATGATCTGAATATTGATCTGAATATGATCTGCATTAGAAAGGAACTCTCCATGTACCACACTCTCGCATCATACGGCCGACTGCTCCGTGACAAAGGTCTTCTGGTTATGGAACAGCTTTCCACATCCGGAAGCACAGAGATAACCGGTCTCACATTCAATTCAAAGGATGTTTCCCCCGGCACCCTTTTCATCTGCAAGGGCGCGGCATTTAAACCGGAATATCTTGCAGATGCCGCAGCCCGCGGTGCCGCAGCCTACGTAAGCCACGAACTATATCCGGAGATAAACCTCCCCGTACTGCTGGTCTCCGATATACGGAAGTCCATGCCCTATCTTGCATCGTCATTTTTCGGGGCCCCTGAGAAACACTTCCGCCTCACGGGACTCACAGGGACCAAAGGAAAGTCCACCACTGCCTATTATATCAAGGCTATACTGGATGACTACCTTAAGGCAGAGCCTGATGAATGCACCGCCTTCATGGGTACTGACCGTCCGGGAAAGATACCGGCTGAAACAGGTGTTATCTCTTCCATCGATACCTTTGACGGAAAACAGCTGTATGAATCCCATATCACCACCCCCGAATCCGTTGAACTGTTCTCTCATTTCAGAAATGCTGCAGATGCCGGTCTTCCGTATGTCACAATGGAGGTTTCCTCCCAGGCGCTGAAATATGACCGTGTCGGTGAGATACGTTTTGACACCGGTGTTTTCATGAATATTTCCGAGGATCACATAAGCCCTCAGGAGCACTACTCCTTTGCGGATTATTTCACATCAAAGCTCGCCATATTCAGGCAGACTGATACTGCCGTGATCTGCACGGATTCCGACTTTTTCGATCAGATCGCCCTGGCTGCAAAGGAAGCAAAAAGGATCGTTACCTTCGGTACTAAGGAAGGCAGCGACATACTCGGTTATGACATCCGGAAAGAAGCCCACGAGATAAAGTTCAGGGTGCGCTGCGATCGTTTCGATGAAGAGTTCGCCATCACCATGCCCGGCCTTTTCAACGTTGAAAATGCACTGGCCGCCATCGCAGTCTCCTTCGTATATGATATTCCCGTTGAATATATACGCTCCGGCCTGTACAGAGCCCGCAGCAAGGGACGCATGGAATGCTACACTTCCTCCGACGGGAGGATCGTAGCCATAGTCGACTACGCGCACAACCGTCTTTCCTTTGAAAAACTCTTTGCATCAGTAAAAGAAGAATATCCGGGCTATGAGATCTTCACTATCTTCGGCTGCCCAGGGAAAAAAGCACTGCTGAGGAGAAAAGATCTCGGTACCATAGCCGGACTCGAAAGCAGTAAGGTCTACCTTACCGCCGAAGATCCGGGTGAAGAACCGGTGGATGCCATCTCAAAGGATATCGCACAGTATGTATCCTGTCCTTATGAGATGATCGAAGACAGAGGCGAAGCGATCAAAAAGGCCATTGCCGACTGCAACGGCCCCACAGTTCTCCTTATCACCGGAAAGGGTGAAGAAACACGCCAGAAATACGGCCGTGAATACATTGACTGCCCCTCCGACGCGGAGTATGTACAACGTTATCTGATGTAGACCGGATACAGCCCCTGCCGGCATCCTTCCTGATGTCGCCTTGGATGCCCGACACCTTTATCGGGCATATTAAGAGGGTGCCGGATGAACATCGTTCATCCGGCACCCTCTCTGTTTTAGAACGTTTTTTCGGAGTAACCGCCCCCATTACGTCCTCTTTTTTCCGTTATTGCTAGTGGAATCCGACCTGCGGCAGGTATCCTTCCGCCGTAAATATGTATTCCACCTCATCTATGACTACTGATTCGCCCTTTGCGTACCATCCGGAAGTGTCTCCGTACCACCATCATTTTACATTCGTATGCCACAGACCACCCAGGAGCATTCCCGCCGCAAGAATACTGCTCAATATTTTTATTTCCTTTTTCATCTTTAACCTCCTTCTTCCGGCTATTTGATAACCCTGTTATCCTTGTGCTGCTTTGCCATATAAAGATCCTGATCCGCCATTCCCATGGCATCATCAAGAGTTCTTTCGGTATCATCCTTTGTCATACGGTAAAAACCGCAGGATACCGTAACATTATACGGCACATCCGTGGTTTTGTTAAACTCCGCAAAACGTTTTCTGACTTCTTCCTTCAGCTGTTTCTCATTCTTATCCCCATAATATACAAAGGCATATTCATCGCCGCCGATACGGCCTACAACTCCGAGGTCTCCTATGATGTCCGTGAGCAGCGTACTCACTGCCTTCAGGGCAAAATCGCCGTCATCATGTCCGAAGCGGTCATTTATTACCTTAAGGTTGTTCATATCAACGTAGGAAACTATGGTATCCCTGCCAAGCTCACGGTTATCCTTTATCACACTCTCCGCCAGCGCATTAAAGCCCCTCCTGTTGAGGATACCCGTCAGCACATCGTTTCTTGAAAGCTTGTCCAGCTCTATATTATTCTTTGACATCAGTGCCAGGTTATCCTCAAGCTGTTTCTGGATCTCATTGTTCTGCTTAAGGATATGGATCATATGCGCAGCCGAACCGAACTGGTTTGTAAGGAAATCTCCGTTACGGAAGGTAAGATCCGTGGCGTCATACAATATGGCGCCGAAAAGCGTATCCCCGCAGAAAAGCGAATTCAGGATAAGCGTATACTTCTTATCCGTCATCTTCGGATTACAGAACATATCCTTAAGCTTGGTATGCTGTACACTGTAGGGTATCTCTACAAGCCTTCCGTCCCGCAGCGCAGCCTTCATCCTGATGGACTTCGGTATCTCCACCGGTTCATCCTGCAGATGTACATCCGGTTTGCCAAAAATATAGATATATGCGTTCTTTATCCCCAGCCATCCCACATTTGATATCAGTGCGCAATAGCTGTGATCATTTCCGTAAACAAAATTCAGGCTCTCCCTGACAAGATTCTTCAGGTCGATCATCATCTTATTGGTTTCCAGAGTCATTTCCATATTTCTGTTCCGCATGATCTTGATGATCTGCTTCATGAATCTGTACATGACATCTGCTGAATGTGTTTTTGCGTCCTGGATCACATCTTCGCTTATAACTGCCGAATGAAAATGCTCAATGAAGGTCACAAACTCATCTACATCCGTGTACCTTAGGGCGCCGGCCTTTAATAATTCATCCACATCCGCTGACATCTGCCTAAGGAACGCTGCCGACTTTTCCTCATCATACCGCGATACACCGTCGGCACTGCTGTATCCCAGCACCTCATTCAGATGGTTTGCGGTATTGACCATGAGATTACAGAACAGTTTTCGTATCCTGGAGCCGTCCCTTTTCTCCACCTCATCGGTATATCTGTAGAAGAGCCTGTTGAAAAAGCTGTCAGCCATGGAAGGATCCAGATAGTTTTCCTTTTCCTTCAGTTTTCTGGATGCGATGCCGCCGAAGGAATCTCTCCGGATAAAACGTGTCGGAATGGTTTCTTCCTGAACCTCATCCCCGTCCAGCATACGCTTTACCATATTATATGCATGTCGTCCCAGTTCCACCGGATCCGCGGCAACGGTTGACAGCGAAGGGTTTATCAGTGCACTGTCTTCCTCGTTGTCAAAACCCATTATGTATATATCCTTCCCCGGATCAAGGCCCCGGGATTTCATCTCCGCATAAAGCCCGTATGCCACCTTGTCATTTGCACAGAAAACAGCCTCGGTATCCGGATTCTGGTCCAGCAGTATTGCTGCTTTCTCACGGACATCGTGGCCGAGTGGTGATTCTACATAATAGCTGTCATAAAAGGGGATATCATGATCCTTAAGAGCATCCCTGTAAACACTGAAACGTTCCTCGGAATCCGAATTGCCGGCAAAGCCTCCGAGCATGCAGATCTTACGCACGCCCATCTGCTCTATAAGGAAATCAAGGCCTTCCCTGATACCGGTTTTATTGTCGAAATTGACACTGGGATAACCATCGATCCTTGATGCCACAAGAAGTGTAGGCACATCCTCCAGATCCGCTACGAATTTCAATGTATTCTCACGGGTCGTAAGGCAGCCTATACACTCTGCGGCAACGATAAAAGCATCTACATTATCCTTCTTTAGAAATGCCGTTGCGGTCTGATACTGGTATTCGTAAGGATCCCCATCCTCCGTACGTTCACGGTTAATATATTTCAGCGGAACCAGAAGAATATTCACATCATCATCCGCTGAAGCACTCATGATCCCATGGGAAATAAGCACGGAGAACACATCTCCGATCCCGCTTGTAAGGAATGCTATCGTTCTTCTTCGCTTCATGGCCGGCCCTCCCCCTGGAATCCCGATGGATGGATCTTCCCGAAATGTTACACCCCTATATCATTTCCTGACCTATATACTCACGAGCCTGTATCTGTATGATCATATTTCATTCTTTCCGTTGACACGCGCCTGTGTCATTACGGAACATCATGCGGAGGAAGCTCCTCAGCTCTATGATCACTCTTCATCCAGATTATCCACATTATGATAAACTGCCTGAACATCATCATCCTCATCCAGAAGGTCGATGATCCTTTGGAACTTCTTCAGGTCCTCCTCTGAAGAAAGTGTCACATAATTCTGCGGGATCATGGTAACCTCCGCAGAGATCATGGGCACGCCTTCCTTCTCCAGTGCTTCCCTGACTGCGGAGAAATCTTCGGGTGATGTAAGGATCTCATAGCTGTCCTCTTCCTCGGAGAAATCTTCAGCTCCCGCATCCAGGGCCATCATCATGAAATCATCGGATGTCGTTTCATAATCTTCCTTCGCAACGATGATCTGGCCCTTCTCATCAAACATATAGGACACACACCCTGTAGTTCCCACATTTCCGCCGCCCTTTGTGAAGGCGTTACGTACATTTGACGCTGTACGGTTCTTGTTGTCCGTAAGGCAGTTAACGATGATGGCTGTACCCGAAGGGCCATAGCCTTCATAGGTATTCACAACGTAGTTCACGCTGTTTGCGTCGCCTGCAGCCTTTTTAATACCGCGGTCAATGGTATCATTGGGCATATTATTGGCCTTTGCCTTGGCAATAACATCCCGGAGCTTGGAGTTGTTGGCAGGATCCGGTCCGCCCTCCTTAACCGCTACGGCGATCTCACGGCCGATGATGGTAAATATCTTACCCTTGGCTGCATCGTTTTTTTCCTTCTTGTGTTTGATGTTTGCAAATTTGGAATGTCCTGACATATATATTCTCCTTAAAATTTAGTATCATGTTCATCCGGATGTCAGCATCCGGCCGGAAAAAGATCCGTCACTTCTCCTTCGACCGGGGATTCTTTATAACCTTAACCGTCTTTATCATCTGGTTTTCTATCCTCAACGGCCGGAATATATAACCCCCGTATTCTATCTCTATCTTCTCACCCGCCCTGGGCAGATGCCCCAGCCGGTAAAGCAGAAAGCCATTGAGCGTCTCCATCTCCGCATCCCCGGGAAGTTCGAAATCCGGAAGCACATTCTCCAGATCGTTCAGTGATATGAACCCGTCCATCACATAGCCTTCATCGGCGGTACGGTGAGCCTCTTCCTTCTCATCATCATGCTCATCCTGGATCTTTCCGACGATCTCCTCGATGATATCCTCCAGCGTGACCAGTCCGTCTGTCTGGCCGTACTCATCCACAACTATCGCGATATGCACCTTCTCCTTCTGCATGCGGCGGAGGAGCTTGGTTATATCATATGTAGGATGGATGAATATAGGTTCTTCCATCACTATGCCGCAATTTTCATCTCCTTTACCGGACAGATATGCTTCCATAAGATCCTTTAAATGCAGGACCCCGATTATATTATCCAGATCCCCGTCGATCACCGGATAGCGGGAAAAGCTGCTGGCAAGGCCGTCACGCAGCGCTTTCTCAACGGTTATACCCCTGTCCAGCACGAACATCCTGCTTCTGGCGGTCATAATGTCATGGGCTGCCTTATCATCAAAGTCGAGTATGTTCGAGATCATTTCAGCCTCGTCCTCATGGATCAGGCCCTGATCCTGGCCTTCCTCCACCATTGAGAGTATCTCTTCCTCGACCTCTGCCTCGTCTTTTCTTTTAAACATAAAACTCCTTTATCTGAGATAATTTACTTCACCGATTGCTTCCTCTCCGCGGACATAAACCCTGGGAACCCGGTGACCTACATTACAGACAAGCTCGTAGTTAAAGCTTGCGGCAGGCGCTGCCACCTCTTCAACGGAAATGCGTTTCTCACCCTCCGCGCCGAACAGTATCACGGTATCGCCCACCTCAGCTTCGGGAATATGTGATACATCCACCATAAACTGATCCATGCAGACCCTTCCGAGTATCGGTGCATATTCACCACGGATCAGCACTCTTCCCCTGCCCGACTGTGCCCTGGGATAACCGTCCGCGTAGCCGGCGGAAACCGTTGCGACCCGGGTCTCACGTTCAGTTACGAAGGTATGTCCGTAGCTTATGCCCCTTCCGGCAGGGAGTGTCTTGATATGTGTTATATGGCTCTGAAGCTGCATCGCAGGCTCGATCCTGATACTGTGATCAACTTCTTCGGACGGATATAATCCATATATTACAATGCCCAGGCGCATCATGTCAAATCCGCGTGAATGCAGCTCCATTGCTCCGGCGCTGTTATCCATATGACGAACGCCCAGCTTATAGCCCTTTTTCTCAAGTGTATGCACAAAGCCCGAAAAAAGCCTGTACTGTTCCAGGGCCGAGGTCTTATCGGTCTCATCCGCCCTGGCAAAATGTGTGAATATCCCTTCCACGGAAATGCCCGGCATATTAAGGATCTCCTCCGCCATGCGTATACCCTCATCGTCTGCCTGAAGACCTATGCGGCCCATTCCCGAATCCACCTTGATATGAACCTTCGCCTTCTTCCCCTGCCTTTCGGCGAGCATGGAAAGAACCCTGCATTTCTCAACGTCATAAACAGCCTGGTTTATATCATATTCCAGAAGATCCCCATATTCAGTCTCGTCCGTATATCCGAGGATCAGTATCGGCTTATCTATCCCGCTTTTTCTAAGCTCGACAGCCTCATCGATCTCCGCCACTCCAAAATAATCCGCAAGATCCTCCATCTCTGCCGCAATGGGAACCGCGCCATGTCCGTAGGCATCTGCCTTGATAACCAGCAGCACCTTCTCCTCCGGCGGATTCAGTGCCTTTACTGTCTCTATATTTTTACGGATCGCCGAAAGATCGATCCTCGCCTCTATCCTGTGATATGCTCTTACTGCCTGCATACTTCCTCCTTATATCAGGGCCCGGAGCGGCCCGCATATACTAAGTATATTGGATTTTCCCATGAATTTCAATCTTATTCTGCCACGATATTCCGTACCCAGACGCCTTTTTTCAGCAGTATATACCCTATTATGCACTTAAGCAGATCCGCCACATGCACCAGTCCGAAGATCCATACTACGGAAAGATCCGTATACCGGCTCAGCACATACGCCACAGGCACCGATACCACCAGCATGAAGACACTGTCGAAGAGAAATGTAATGATGGTCTTTCCTCCCGAACGAAGCGTAAAATAACTGCCGTGCAGGAAGGCATCCTTGATCATTGCCACCGACTGTATCATGATAAATGCCGTGGCTATCGATCTCACCTGCTCATTTGTATTATATAGCTTAGGGAAAAGTCCCGCGGTGGCAAACATGATGCTTCCCATGATAAGGGAACTGATCATACCCGCAACTATCATCTTGCGGGCCCAATCCTTTGCCTTTTCCAGCTCACCGGCTCCCAGGGCCTGTCCCACCAGGATAGCCACGGCATCTCCCATGGCAATAAAGACGATATTGAATATATTATTGATGGTGGATGAGATATTCTGTCCGGCAACCACGTTCAGGCCACGGATACTCATGGCCTGCGCCAGCATTGCAACCCCCACGGACCAGAGTCCTTCATTTATAAGGATCGGCATACCTGTTTTGAAGAATTTTACCACAAGATAAGCCGGTACCCTGAGAGTCCTGATCAGTCCGCGGAAGTAGGTTTCCGTATTCCTGTGGCGTATGCACCAGGTCATTACGATGATCATTTCCACATAACGTGAAACAACAGTGGCTATGGCAGCACCAACCACGCCAAGCTCCGGGAAACCAAGATTACCGAAGATCAGCAGCCAGTTCAGAATAAGGTTCACGAATACCGCCGCAACTCCCGCCATCATGGGGATCCTGGTCTTTCCGCATTCCCTGAGAGTACTGGAGAAGAGCTGCCCCACATAAATGGGAGGAAGTCCGATCAGCATGACCTTCAGATAGTCAAGGCCGTACTGCAGCGCAGCCTCAAGATCCCCGCCGTCCTCATTTCCCGACAGATAAAGCTCTATAAGGTCGGATCCGAAGAAAAGAAATATGCTTACAGTGGCGATCACGATAATAAGACCCAGCCACAGCTTATAACGGAAGGTGTTCCTGATACCTTCATCATCTTTATAGCCGTAGTACTGGGCAGTGAATATGCCGACGCCCGAAAGTCCACCGAACATGCAGAGATAGAAAATGAACATCAGCTGGTTCACTATGGCGACGCCGGACATCTGCTCCGTTCCTATCTGACCTACCATGATATTATCAAGCAGGCTCACAAAATTTGTTATACCGTTCTGCACCATTATAGGGACAGCAACGCCGAGTACCATTTTATAAAATGCCCTGTCACCGAAATAACGGTTTCTGAATGACTGCTTCTGTAACATTTAAGTATTCCTCTGAATAAAAAACATGTCAGACCATTCTACTACAATATGATGATAGGGTCAAATGGTCCGTGCGATGCGCATGCTGTTACTTCAGCACCTCAGGTATCGCATCCAGCAGATCACCGGCAAGTACCGAACGGTCCCCAAGCCTCTTCCGGGCCGCATCTCCCGCAAGACCGTGAATGAATACCCCCAGCTTTGCAGCGCTTACAGCATTCATTCCCTGTGCGATCAGTCCGGCTATAACGCCTGTCAGTACATCTCCGCTTCCGCCCTTTGCCATGGCGGAATTACCCGATGTATTGAAATATCCCCCTTTACCCTCCGTA
>Ga0310691_10001906_pt1 | contig 29828 bp, 43 predicted proteins | sample 176DNAGHGlowgp2_FD_203887 | JGI IMG/M metagenome (GOLD analysis project Ga0310691, IMG submission 203887) | Sheep rumen microbial communities from Palmerston North, Manawatu-Wanganui, New Zealand - 1766 DNA GHGlow gp2 (v2) (version 2) | ecosystem: Host-associated > Mammals > Digestive system >... | reverse complement strand
ATGTTGTAATGGTAGCATTTAAAGCGTCAGATAAAGTAGTATTTTCCTACATCATAGGATTAGTATCCATTAATAATCCTTTAGTAAATTGATTAATCGCTTGTTCCATTACTATTGTATATATTTATATTTATTCTTTGAAGTCATTAATTTTTCCATAGTCAAAGCATCTCTGGTAATAATTAACTCCGCATTTTTTGTTTTTATTTCCTCATAAAACTTTCTCATCCAAGATGTTTTATCTTCTTTTAATCTAAAAATATATGGAGAAGAAGGATTATCTACTTTTGCCTCATCTAAAAGTTTGTATAAGAAGATATTTTTAAATGTCTTATATTTTTTCTTAGATTGTAATAAGTACTCCTTATATTTATCTTCAGATAAAGCAAAGTAATAATAACCATCCCATTTGGATTTAGTCCTTGCGAACATATATCTAATTCTCTTAGCAAGCTTACGATAATATGTTTGAAAAGTATTTAGTCCTCCTTTAGGGATTCTTCCTATAAACATAAATTCTTTAGGAGTTATTATTGATACATCATTTCCAGCACTTACATACTAAATTATCATCTTCCATCCATAAACTAAAATTCGCTTAACTTCTTCTTTTGTTAATTCTGGAAATTTTTCGTGGACGGCATCTACATAATCATTAACATTTTTAACCATAAGATTTACCTTCATTAGTATATTGAGTAAGTTTATCTCTAAAAAATTTACTCATATATACAGGAAATTTTCTTCTATGTAAAAAGTTATCTCTTTTACCGTGTATATATAAAAATAGTTGGTTTCCAGTAAATGAAGATTCCAAGAAATCAACATCTTCAAATTTTCCAAGCTATCTTAATCTTACAAATTCAGAACCTGTAAAGGCTTCCATATGAAGTTCTCCTCCCTAATATCCAACACCTTGTATTTTGAAAGTAGTATTATTTTCTATTATATCATCAAGAATCTATTGAACCCCTTCTCTGAAGACTTGTTTAACAAGTTTCTTTTTATACTACTTTGTTTTGGAAATTAAAGATTTACACTTTTCATACGGAAACCTTATGAATATATCATTTAAATTACAGGCCCATCCTAGAGCTAAATGTTTCATTATTTAATTGGCTTATAGGATCTACCATAGGTTTTTCTATCCCAAGAAGTTTTTATATCTAAAATATCATTCATGTCATTCTAGTTAAGATAAGTTATTCTAGCTTGGTCGCATTGTTTTAACCATTGACTGTATAACATCTAACTCTACTGAATTATATTAGCATTATTAGTCTATAATCCCTCTTTATATTTTAATATATAAGCTATGTATGTAGCAATAGCCATTGCTTCTTTATCAGTTAATTCTGGAAGACCTTCTTCGTCTGCCAGTATTCCTTTATAAAGAATATTTACAGTACCATAATCTCTAGTAAAATATAACTTATCTCCAACTTTTTCATATTTTAATAGTTTTCCTGGAATATAGTAAGGACTTTGATAAAACTTCTCTGCTTCTATAGCATGTTCTACAAAAGAACTATTAGAATCACCATAATCGGTTTGATTAGTAGTTCTTTCCCAATCTTCATAAGAAGCCGTTACCGCTTCCACACAATCTTCTCCATTAGAATCCAAAGCATTGCAAGGTAAAGTTACTGAATTATCTACAGGATTTATACAAGCTCTATATCTATAGAGTTTTCTATTTTTATTTCCTATTAAACCCCAAGCTAATAAACCGTATTCTTCTAAATCCTAGTCCTCTAATTCCATTCCGTACATCATATCTAATAATACGGAAACATAGTGAAAATTATTCATTATCCAGCAGTATATCTTTGATCGTTAGGAAGAAGAGGTGCGCTATATTGTCTGTAATACTACAGTTTCTATTTTGTCAACCTGTCCTTAATTACTGTATCTAGAAAACTAAAATTAGTATCCATTTTAGAAGCTTGGTCTAGTAACTATTGTCCCGTACAATCACATTGAAAATCTTCTAATTGTCTAGGATCTTTAAAGATGCCGACAACTGAAATCTATTTCAATAATGGTGCATTAAAAATGTAACAATCTAATAAACCTTCCGAATTTGGAGTAACATCTATGTATACCCAAGGTCTATTTTTACCACGTTTTCTATACTTTTTTATGGTAGAAATCACATCAAAAGGTTTTGTATAAACTATAAATGGGCGTTGTTTATCAGTAGACCCAATGTAGTATATTGCTTTTTTTAATCCATAATCAAATAAAAGCTATGGAATCTAAAAATGTGCTATTGGATCACTTCCACAATTACTTGCATTACAGCCACATTTATCTAAACTTTCACAATCTACAGGAATACAATTAAGAGAAACTAATAAGTCCTATACTGGAAGTATTCCCTACATCATATATTCCTTGATAACTAGTAATCTAAGGTCTATTATATCCTACTCTAACTATTCTATAGATAAAGAAGGGTTTTGATGGTAACCTCTTAAACCACTAACAATATCATTGTAAATTGCATCTGCCAATCTTTTTGTTGAAGTCCAAGCCATAATATAATAAAAAAACTAGACTAGACTTAATGTCCAGCCTAGTTTATATGATTAATTAGTTTAAATTAACCCGCACCTTGTTCACCTGGGTTAGGTGTTTGTGCAGAAGCACTCTCATAAGGAGGATTAAAAGGATCTGCAAAAACGTCATCAGCTCTGTGTAATTGTTTCGTGCTTTCTAAAGTCTTGATGAAATCATCAAAAGGTTTAGCATTTTCGCCGGCATCTAAAACATAGAAAACATGAGTAGTTACAGAGAGAGCTCTTTGTCCTACAACTTCTCCAGCAATACCATCACGTTTCTTACACATGCGGATAATGTATTGATGATATTTACCACCAGGAACAGGCATTTCATTCTTGTTTACAGACCAGAAGTCAGTATTAGCACCGGTAGGAATTCTGAGATTGTGGATGATCCAATTATAATCGCAGAAAGCTTCTACACCAGGAGTGATGCCAATTTCATTCTCCTCTAAACCTCTGAGTTGGCCATCTTCACCAAGAGTCTGAGCGCCGACAGTCACAATACCGTTGCCGTCCATAGTCCAGTTAAGAGGTACACCAACTTTGATATCCTCATAATCACCACGATAGTTGCAGCAATCAAAGGTTGCAGCCTGAGGATTAAACTTCTGCAAAGCAGCCGATCTAATATTCTGATAACCAGTTACACCTTTGAAAGTAACCTTACCATTTTTAACGGAAACCTTTAACATGGGGGCATTGTCCAACATGAATAACATATATTTCTTAGCAATGGCTAAGACTCTGGAAGCTACACCAGCAGCAGTGTCACCTTCCTTAACGGGAAATTCAATGAACAATGGTTTGCCTTTATATACAAAGTCATTTGCATAGAAGGCATCCTGAGAATTCATATTAAGACCAAGATATAACATAATACGATAGTTGCCAGGAGTTCCAACAACATCAGCCATATCAAAAGTTATTTCAGTAAGTAATTCTTCAGAGTGTATCTTCTTTTGAACATCTAAGATAACTTCTTTATCGAATCTGCAATTACCAATGCGAACAACAGGAGCATTATCATCCTCACCTGCTTTGATAAAATTAGCACCAACAGGAACAGTACCATCTCTGAAAGCCTGTACTGTAGTAGGTACGACGCTGTTTAAAATCGTCTAAGTTGTAAATTCAAACATAATTTTTAAAATTTAATTAAGAAGCGGCCTAAGCCACTGGTTCTGTCTATTGTTGAGCTGGATTAGCAATAGACTAAGTAACTACTGGATGTGTCTATAATCTTGGATCAGTTATATTTTCCATTATAATATGAACCAGCTCGTTTACTATCTCATGACATACATAATCTGGAAATTCTAGCATTTGACTAGTATCCTCTGTAAGGTCAAGTTGTTTCTAAGTAAGTCGAATATTTTGTGGAGTTTTGATATAATCAATATAAACTTTAATTAGTTCAAATATTGAATTATCAGTACCATATCTAATCTCCATTCTTACCTTAGTAACATTGCCGTATCTATGGTAGGCTTCTCTTTCGACTGTACTTAGTTGTCTACCACTTATTTTAATGGTTCTAGGTAATTCCGTTGTACCATAAACCTCATATTGAGTCTGGGTAGCTGAATCATCTCCATGAGATAAATCAGTTCCAGAAGTCCCGCCATTAACTGTCCCAGGAGTAGCAGAAGATCCACTTTGAGAACCACTACCACTAGATGTTCCACCAGAAGTTCCACTTCCAGAACCACCGCCTGTGTCTACACTTGGTAGATCACTAGAAGAAGCTCCAGTTCCAGTTCCTGCACCAACATCAGCACCAGTATTTACATCGGCTGAAGTTCCAGGCCCATCAAAAGGTGATGCTAAGCGAACTGTTGTTTCAACAGTCATATCACCTGCTTCGTGATGTTCACCACTATCAGTGGGAATGTCTCCTTGTATGTCATCTTTAGATCCACTAGGAACATCAGAAGGGTCAGTTGGGGCTATGCTATATAAACTAGCATCCGTGCCTTTACCAGTTGTTGGATCATATCGATTAGTAGGCATAATTACCTGCTAGTTTACATTATGTATATAATAATAAGGTCTTTTATATGTTGGCCTATTCCAGAAATTATCTAAAACCTAAGAATAAGCATCAGCTGTTAACCTAGTAGCTGCACATCTCCATGTATCACCTTGATTATAACATTTATAAGTTTTATTAACTTTATAAACACAAATACAATTCAATATATGAAGATAGTCATCAGGTAAATCGACTTCATAAGTTGCACCCATATCAACAGTTGTTAGGTCATTATACTAAGCACATTGATTCTAAGAAGATACTGGTAATAAAGCAGTTGCTTTTAAAACTCTTATATCATCAGTTGTCTATTGATTTATATCATATATGTTATATCGTTTATTAACATATTGATTTATAGCCTTATTTGCAAAGTAGTTAAAGTCTTCAAGTAATATATTAGGAGCATTTTCCTTATGAAGTTCAATTATCACAGCATCATATAGCTACCTAGATGTCATTAATCCTTTTTATTAGTAGATTTTGTCCCGATTAACTCTGGGTAAGTATCTTGCTTAATGAGTTTATAAACATTAGCATTCTTTGGATCTTTCAAGAATAATATGGCAGCCTCATCAGAAGCTCCTAAAACCACATTATCTGCATAAATATATAATTTGTTCTTGTAATTGATGACATGTTTATCTCTTGCTTCTACAAATAATAAACGTACAGCAGTATCACCACCTGTATAAAGATTAATAATCTTTTCAGGATCTTTTTCTGCAACTTGCAACAGATAATCTGTAACATCTGCATCTGGAACGTGGTCCATTCTATGTCCAAGTAATCTAGCTTTTAAGACTCTTCCTTCTGCACCTCTTTCATCATTATAAATATAACTTTCAGCGTCATGAATAAGTCTCTTTCTGGATACTCTTCTATTAGATTCTACTCCAGGTCTTTCAACATATAATTCAGCCACTCCAAATCTAGGTGTCTTAGAATTCCAACCAGGAGTACCATTAATCAAAGAATTACCGTTAGAATCTTTAGCATAATAATCTGGTGCAATCAAAGGACAATGCTTAATTGCTTCCCATATGAATCTATCATGAACATCTTCAAGATCTAAGGTATATCCATCTACAACTTCAATTACTGCGGTTTCCTTAATGAAATAGTTACGATTAACATCGTTCTTCTCAGCTTCAGATAAAATCATATCATCATGAGAATCTACTGGTTTTACGCAGTCTGCATATCTTCCGGTTCTAGGATCTTTACAAGGTTGTATGAGAACTTTATTTCCAACTTTTCCTCTCACACTTCTTAATACTATCTTTTGAGATAGATTTAACTCATTTTTATTTGCCATATTATTTCATTAACATTTTTTTATAATAACAAGGGGTTGGATTTACCAACCACCTTGTTTTTATCTTATTACTTAAAATATAATCTAATGATTATACTTATCAAATCTCTCTAGCGATATACGATCTATAAGGATTAAACACTGCAACACCAGAGTAACCCCAGTTGATAAGTTTGCTACCTGCCACAGGGCTAGCAACTTCACCAGAGCTAAGGCCGTTTTCTCTACCAACACCAAGATACTTGTTGGAGATAAAGTCACCACCCTTTAATGTAAACATTGCGATAGGAGGTTGATTCGAGGTCTTATCAGCGGTAAGGTCAAGTGCAAGCATGTAACCTTTTTCATAGCCAAATTCTCTAGAGAAGGTTCTATCAACCTTGAAGCTGATAGAGTTACCTTGCCAGTTATAGGTATCAAAACCTTTAGCACCTACCGACACATAGTCGTTAGCTTTCTTCGACCAAAGGAATGTGCCATCAGTATGATATTGTGCAAGATATTGATCGAGAACGTCACCAAGATCATACCAAGCTTTTTCATTCACAATGAAAACGTACGAGTTTCCAGTGGGCTTCTCAGCTTTTTCGTTAAGAGCCATAATCATAGCCTTAAGCACATTGATAGTAAGTTTGTTATAAGCATATTTGCTGCAGAAAGCTTCTACCTGAGGAATAATACCTTCAGAGATATAAATAGGTCTGTTGGTATCGGGATCCACGATAGTAGGCTTGTTTGTGGTAGGATCAACATTACCTTTCGAGAAAAGAAGTGCTTGGTTACGAGCAATCATAAAGTTGTCAAGCAAATTCTTCTGTACTTTATCCATCTTATAAATGGTTTCGGTCATGTTGTTTTGGTTCTTTCCATCACATATCTTGATGAAGACATCTTCATGAGCGGCATAGAGAGCCGAGTAAGAAGCATCAACACGGTGGGTAGAAATGTAACCACGATGTTTTTCAACATTAGATTGCCATTTTGTATACGTAATCTATATGTTTCCATATAGCCTGACTATATCTTAATCTAAATATTTAAATATAAAACCTTTACAATGATTTCTTTGTCCAAGTGCTACCAATTTAGCATTTTTATATCCAGCTTTTACGCACTCTGTCATTGTATCAAATGTCTCTAAGAGATTTCCATCATCGTCATATTTTCCAACTTTTCCTCCGGAATAAGGTCTTTCAACGGTAGACATCTTTCTATGTTTAGTTAAGTTTTTTAATTTATCAACCTTTTCATATGAAAATTGATGTCCATGATATTGATGTCCTTGATTAATCGCTCTAATGATATGACTTCCTCCTCTTTGATTGTGTTCTGGATTTACATATCTAACAGCTTCATTAATCCCTTTAAATTCCTTTTCAAAATTCCCCTCTAAGTCGTACATATATATTGGAGTTTGATGTGTTATATGAAACTTTCCTCCTTCAACTAAATTATATACATCTTCACGTCTTAAAAACTCTTCATTAACAATTTTCTTTTCTAGTTCAAAAGCTTCCTCTTCTGTATCAAACTTAGCTAATGTTGTTCTGATAAAGGCTTTAGTTCCATATTTTTTAACTGCATATTGAAAAGGTGTTTTTGGATTCATATAAGTACAAGGTTGAGTAATTCTTACTCCACAACCTATATAACCATCGAATCCATCCGGATTATTTGTACAATGTACTCCCACATAAATTTTATTATTAATTTTATTAGTGGTTTGATATACGATAAATTTTTCCATTATATTTAAATTTTAGATTTATTCCATTTCGGAGTTTTCTTCTCCTACGTCTATTCAGACTAGTCGATGAACGTTCCTAAGCATCTCTCTATGAGTTCATGTTATCTTAGGCTTCGCTGCTGATTGGCTTATCTTTCGACTTAGCGTTCCAGCAATTAGAAATATTTTTGTTTTAATATTGTTTATTAAGCAATATATCGAAGAAAGCTATACCAATGGCTAGTATTTTCTTCACCTTCTTCGTGTAATTCAGGCATGAAGTTAGAAATCCAACGAGTCTTGCAACCAGGCTGGCAAGCTGCGACATCCAAAACGGTGTCAAAGTTATTATCAATCAGACGAACTGCTACTTCCCAGAAATTATCTCCCTTTCTTACAGGTCTAGAAACAACCTGACATTGCTGACCAGAATCCTCAATTTTAAAGGTGTCATATTTCTCATAATATCTTTCTCTGAAGGCCATTAAAATTTCAGTACCACCGGCACCATCACCTTCAGGAACAGCTGCAAATTCGATTCTTTTAATGTAATTCGTAGTAATTTCCCAATCGAACTACAAAGCATTGACTGACTGATATTTGTTACCGCTACCCTTTGCATCTTGATAGAAGATATTCTTAAGGGATTCGGTTAAAAACGATGCTGTTAAATCATCGTACATTCTGGACACTACACCAAGACGGGTAGGTTTGATTCCAAGGTATTTGTAAAAATCTTCATAGGTTCTAGTATCCAATTTGTTATCATATAAACATTTAATTTATATTTCTTGTAATTTACCATCTTACAAGTTCAGACTATATCATCTTTTACGGGCACTCGTGTTACTATTATATTCTACAAAGTAGTTTCAAGTATTAGTCGTTGAACCTTCTTATTATATTACTAATAAGCTTGGCTGCTGATTATCCGATATTCTGGAGGACTTCCAGCAATTCACCCGTTTTTACATGGGCAATCATTTTAACTAGAATAATTTCTAACCCATGGTTGGAATATTTGATGTAAATTCCGCAATTCTCATATTAATTCAAAATAGTCATTAAGATTATATATAAAATCAATCTTCATCATCACTTAAGTCATCAATACTAGAATAACTCTTTCTTCTAGTAGGAGTTGACTTAGAAGGATTTATATAGACAGATGGCCGAGATTGAACTCCTTTTCTACCATCTTCTAAACCTCTTCTATATTGGTTATCAGAAACCAATTTAATCTGATTAGTAAAGTAGTCTGTAATGCTGTTGAAAGCGTCTTCACCATTAAGTAAGAACCAGGCTGCTTTAGTTAAATTTTCAGGATTTCTTAAAGCCTCCTAGAAATAGTTCCTACCATTTTGGTCTTGAGCTAACATAAATTCAGCTAAATCCTCTTTATCTGTATTATCAAATTGAATATCTAAATTTCCAATGCTGTTCATATTATTAATAGAATCAATAATAGCATTGGAATACTGGCTATATGCAGCAGCTTGTTGTTGTTCATATTGAGCTTGTTCTTGCATATTAGCATAATCTTCTCTTTCTTTATACTCTTTACGAATTCCTTCTACTTGTCTTTTAAATAATTCCTCGTTCTGCGATTTAGCATTACTTAATGCTTCTGCAGCCTCTTCGTCAGTAATTTCTCCAACTCGAGACTCCAAATCTAAAAGATATAATTCATCATCTGATAAATCATCAATCGCATATTGAGGCTGCATTTGCTCATATGCTTGAGCCTGACTTTGTGCTTGAACAGCATTAAAATAATCGGTAGGAGATAAACCATTCTGCCTAATGTATGATAAGAAATTTAACTCATCATCAGTTAAACTTGGCCTCTCTGTATATACAGGCTGTTCTACTGGGGTATTAAGAATATTAAGTTTCTCAGTCCTTGATAAATCATCCCAATTTCTACTAACTAATTGGCCGTTATCATCTTCGAAGTTAATATTCGTCGGATCTTCAATACCTTTAGACCTTAATAGGTCTGACACAACGTCACCTTCCTCAACCTCTGGGGCTGGGCTATAATCTTGCTGTTCTTGACCGGTCTCAAGAACATCATCGTCATCCAAATCATTAATTCCTATTGCCATAATTCTAAATTTTATTAAGTTTAAGTTAAAAATATTTAAACTGATTTTTGAATCAAATTAAACAAAAAAAGTCGGAGTAAGAATACCCCGACTTAACTTAATACTGAAATAAATAACAACTATAATAAGTTTCCAATTATTCCACCCAAAACAGTACAAGACCAGTCTCCCCAGTCCCATTTTCCATTTGGATACCAATCTTTAAATTCCATTCCACTTGCAACACCTAAGGTAAAGAGAATTGTAAGTAAGAATCCACTAGCAAGACCGCCAAGAAAATGTTTCTAGCGGTTGCTATTATCATAAATAATGTCTTCTATTAATGTCATAATTATTTAAAATTAAATTAAATATCCCGCTGTTAGAGGGTTGTTGGGGTTTATATTTCTTCGCCTGCGGTGAAGTCACTACTTGTCGCTGAAGGAATGAATGCATTGGAAACGAAGTCATAGAACCCTGCCTTTGAGTCAGACTCGCGGACACATGCCACATAGTCACATAAGACCGAAGACAAAGAAGTGTCTTCAATTTTGTGTGTGTAGATACATAGGCCGATGTTTCTTGTTGTGTTAGGATTCGTCATGCTTCTGTTACCAAGTGCGATGTGCCCACTATTGGCAGTTCCTCTTGCCTTTCCGCTAATGTTTATTGTTGTGCCATTATAGATTACTGAGTTCTTGCTTTGAATGACCATGTGAGGTCTATTAATGTGGAAAACATCATAATTCAATTGGTTTCCACTATTATTACTCTTCACGTTCAAGTTGCAACAAGAACAAGCATCAGATGAACCTTGCACAAGTCGAGTTACATTGTAGGAATCACCTACATAATTTCCATATATTGCACCCCAATCAATATAAGCTGACATATTGAAAACCGTTGTGATTTTGAGGTTGTCATTATCCCCTGCTATGCCAGTGTTAACGTAGGCTTTTGAGTCAGTGGAAACCCATAAAAGTTGCTTGTACCCACTCGGCATAGTCCTCTTCTCGACATCCACCCACCCCGTAGGTATTCCGCTTGCACCTCTCGTCCAAGTGACTCCCTCGGCTTGGATGAATGTGCCTGTGCTGCTGACACCAGCTACCCAATTATATGTCGCAAAATGGGAAGCATCACCATCATCATAGAGAGAAGTGGCAAGACATTTGATATAGGTAAGTGATGAGCAACCATGAAACATTGCACACAAACCACCATTACCTATTGTGGTAATAGATGAGATATTAGGAGCCTTTACCAATGATGTGCAGCTTTTATAGGTGTAATAGCATCCTCTAACACCGACAGATGTTGCTTGTAAATCAGTACCAGTAACAAGGTTTGTGCAACCATCATAAGTGCTATGGAATTGCCACTGCATAATTGTATTACCTTCCATCAGAGCAGGTGCATGAAGAAGTTGCGTACAACCTCTAAAGCAATACATATATGCGCTATTACCAGTCAACGCAAGCCTTAAATTAGAAGCATTTACAACTGATGCACCATAGAATAATCCAGTAAAACAATATCGCTGATTGGTTGTGGTAACACTAAAGTCATTGAGATATAGGATGCTGCGTATATCACCGCTCAAATCAAACTGGCAAGTAGAAGAGAAATTGCTAAATTGGTCATCCACATATCCCACAGCCGTACGTTTTCCACTTCCCATCCAATACACCTTCTCCCCACTTGCCACCTGCACATCGATGGTCACCGCCTCTGATGTGTTGTCGGTGTGATTCCAAGTCCTGCCGTCCTTAGACCACTCCACATACGACAAGTAGGTGGGTGTCACCGCAGCAGGAATGGTCAATGTGAACTGCCCAGCCTCCAAGGCCGTGAAGCATAGGTAGTCGGGGATGGAGGACTGCTTCTGCCATACTTGATGTCCGAAGGCCATTACCTTAGTTACATCATGGCCAAAGGCTTTGATGTCATTCATGTTATTGTTAAAAAGTATTATCGGCATAATTTATTCCTCCGTAATAAATGCAATTATATTAGATTTTTGGTCAGATGTAAGAGCATCATACTATGTCTAAGTCCCTGTCCAAATTGTAGACGCCTAGAGGGCTGTACTAGCAAGTGCATATGCTGAAGATGCAACATCTCTAGCTCCCTAATCTCCAACACTTTGTAAATAACAATACCAATTATTAGTGGAACTAACACATGTTGTTCTAAAATATTTAGCTTTATCTGGAATATTAGAATAAGTTCTATCAGCTATTCCAAAAGAATCATTTCCACCATGATCATATACCTCTCTAGGTATTCCACTTATATACGTTTTAGATGAATCATAAAATGCAAGTCCCATATTAGTGTTTCCAGATGCCCCCGGTTTTAAACATAAAGCCATTAAACGAATACTAATTGTATTATTAGGAATATAAATATAATCGGATGCATTATAATATGTTGCATTATTAAGTTCTCCAGTAGTTGCATAGATTGTTTTTCCAGATGTCCATGTAGTAGTTACTTCATTATTTACTATATCTCCACCATATTCATAATCGGTAATGTCAACCACCTCAAGAATTTGCTCAATTCCAGCGGTCGCTCTCATGCAGTAGTGCAGAGCATATTCCACACCATCATCAGGCACATCGATGTCGTAATAGTTTGGTAGCGTGTCGGCCTTGTTCCATCTGACAACCTGTGATGTGGTGTCCACTACCATTGTTGCGAGGTTGACGAGGTAGATGATGAGGCGTGAGTTTGTATTTGTAACACCACTCATGTCGATGTTAGGGGACTTGATGAGAATGCGGTATTTCCGACCGCCTTTGATACCCTTGTAAAATGCCGAGTAGGCGATGTCGTTTCCCGTGCCGATGAGCGATATGTTGGGAATGTAGCCCTTGTCGTTTACACTCTCCGTGATGTCCTCTAATTGAAACCACTGCACCCATCCATCGGCGGCTCTCATTGCTACTTGTATGTGGTCAATCTCGGTCATGGAGGCATCAATCGGAATATCGTAGTAATCGGCGAGCGGCTCCGACTTTTTGTCGCAACCGACATTCACAACATCGGTTCCGCTCGGCATCTTGTTTCCACTCTTGTCTCTGCGCATAATTTGTAGCATCATATAAGCCGAGCCAGTGTAGGTAACTCCAGTCATGTCTACGGATGGTCGTTGTATGTACAGACGATAGGTGTGCCCAGCGCACACTCCGTAAAATCTCACCGACACCATGGTGTTTGCAGCACCAGCAAGGGGGATTCTTGCACATCCTTTAGAGACATCAGCGACTTCATCCTTTGTGGCTTTGTCGGACATCTGAGTATTTAGAGCGTCCACGGCATCATCCACATCGGTCTTCAGTGCGAATTTGCTTTTTATCTTGCCCCAGAAATATGTTAGCCCTGCTTTATCGAGAACATTTTTCATAAATCATTAATTACTTGTTATACTATCAATCTCTGCATTTGTAATAGCACTAACTCCACCATCATTTAATTTTACATAAGTAGAGCTTCCCCATCTAAACTAACTATTTGCTGAATAATCTCCACTATCTGTCATAAGAACGTATATCTTCCCAGCTGTCGGAGTAACAACTGTACCACTAGCACTTCCTGTGGCAAACCAATTTTGACTTAATGCTGTTTGTCCACTTCTAGCATAAACTTCAACCACATCATCTACAAATGAGGGTAGTTGAGAAGAAGGAACCAATCCATTACCGTCAAGGGATGCAACACCATTGGCTACTCCTTTTTGAGTGGTAGGAATTACACCTAAAGAAGATGCAGTTACACCACTAACTGCTGTCTTAACGAATGCCGTGGTCGCTATCTGTGTTGTGTTCGTTCCCGCAGCCGCCGTTGGGGCTTTCGGTGTTCCTGTGAACGTTGGTGAGGCAAGGTTCGACTTTGCATCAAGGGCGGATTTTACTCCACCGCTCGTCACAGGGTTTGTGCTGCTTGCGGTCGGTGTAGAGTCAAACTTGAGCTTGTCTTGTTTGCCAGCAAGCTTGTTCTTTATGTTGTTCCAAAAGGTCTTTAGACCGTTGTAATCCAAATATGCCATAGTTATTTATTTTTGTTAATTATTAATCGGGGTCAACATACGTTTGTACCAAAGTATATGCGCGTCCACTAATGATAGTATCATTTGATTCTACAGGAGTTGCTTGATAGTTGACAACACTATTTCCATTTTCAATTTCAGAACCATTTACAACAAAACCATTAATATTATAAGAACTACTGACCCATTCTGCCCATGTCATTCCATTTTCAGCCTCATAAGAAGTGCTTGCGATTGTAAAGCTTATAGTTGCAAAGAGTCCGTTTATCTGCGCATCGCTGATAGTATCAACGGTGTCCAATTTGCTCGTATCGGATGGGTGGACATGGTCACCCTTTGCCCATTTGGTTTCCGTGCCGACCGCCGCCGTGCCGTTCATCTTCGGTGTTGTGGTTGTAGCCTTAGGAAGGTCACTGCTCTGCATTGCGCTGTCTGCTTTAGCAAGACTTGCTTGTACATCTGACGATAAATCAGTATCTGGAATTCCAGTACTAGGTAATTGATATGCTGTAGCACCTGCAGCAGCACCGCTCCGTATCGTGGCAAGGTCGCTGATGACATCCTGCTTCGTAGTATCAGATGGGTGTCTGTGGTCGCCCCTCGCAAAGGCGGTTTCAGTACCAACAGCAGCAGTTCCATCCATCTTAGGAGTTGTAGTAGAAGCTGCAGCACCTTCTGGAATATCAGACGTAGTGATGAATCCGCTATCATTAGTCAAATCAGATGTTTTTGAAGGGATGCTCGGCTTGTTAAGAATCTTTGCATCTCCAGAGGAAGCATTCCAGTCTGCATTCACGTTCACTTCAGCACCACTTGCTATACCCGCAAGTTTATTCTTTTCATCGATGGTATAGTCATTAGTTGAGAGACCCTTTCCTGATTCTTTAGCTACATAAGTATCTGCAAGATTCAAATTACTTACATAAGTTTGGACATAATTTTTAATCTTAGCCCATAAATGTGTTAAACCAGTCGAATCTAAATATTTTGCCATATAAATTTATAAATTTAAAAATTACATAAATCGTCAATCTCAAGAATACTTATAGGAGTAACGTCGGTTAAATAACCACTATCATTAACTAGCTCCGAAGTCTTCTTTGGAATATTCGGTTTATTTTGGATAAAAGCATCACTTAATGAATCTTGCTCTGTCCAATCAGGTTGAACATTAACTTCGGCACCTTCTTGTATGGTACTTAATTTAGAAAGAGCTTCTGGATCTGAAGATACTATATCTAATGAGCCATTAACATAACTATATAAACTGCCGTTATAAAAGTAAAAACCTTCAGTAGTTAATTCCTATAAGTTATCTATTTTCTAAATATAACTTTTAAGTTTTACATTGAAGTTACCTTCTTCATCAATTAATGCAATATATCGACCTCCCTATTTAACATATATTCTTCCGTCAGTTTTTATAATTGTTGTATCCATTTTAAATAGGGTTATATTAATTTAATTAGTTACCAATTGGAGTTTGCTAACCTGAATCTGGAGCTATTTCCTGTGGTGTAACATTTTCATCTGAAGTGTCTACTCTTGTCCAGACTAAAGTATTGCCGAGGTAGAGGGCCTTAGCCTCTACCCCAGCAAGCATTGCTTTTTTTATTATATTACTTACCATAATTACGCATCTACAATTAAGTATAATGTATTCTCATCTTTGGTTGTAAGTGCATCATATGCAGCCTGAGTCAGACTTACTATCTTCTTGTCAGTTTCCCACGCGGTGCCATTCCAGATTACTTTCTATCCACTGTCTGGGTCAATACACCACCAGCCGGCATCCACGGGACGCAGTGTGCTATACGTTCTACCACCACCTTCCGTTGGGGCCTCATTCCAGAACACGCGGTCGCCAGTAAGCAGTGCTGTTCTTTCGGCTACTGTCAATGTGCTACCTTTCGGTACGAATGTCTCGAACAGGCTTGTATCACCATAGTTAAGAGAGCTTGAAGTCGGAATATCAGCATTATTGGTTATGATGCCTGTTTCCACAGTTATTTCGGTACCAATGTCGTTCTTTGTGCCGTGTGGATCTGTGAAGATGTCCAAGCGCAATGTCGGTGCAGCATAATTTCTAAGGTCACTTACGTCACCCAAGTATTTATGAGATACGAGGAACCAGAGACCCAGTTCTTCTATTCCTCCTAGTAGCCATGTTTTTAGAGTCTTAGATGACTCTACATTACAGAATCTACGTCCGTCAACACCTCTAGCGGAAACTCCTCTAACTTTTGAACTAACTGCCACAGACCTCAATTCGAGTTTTTTCTCGTTCCATCGTCCATGAAGCCTGTAGCGCACTGTCACTGCATAGGACACTGGTTCATTTGCACTCAAACCATGCACTAGCGAGAGAGCTCTGTTGTCCTAGGTGTTGGCCCAGGCGCCCACCGTCTGCGCGGCCGTGTTCGCCCAGCGGCCCAGCTCCGTGAAGTTGCCGTCAGCATCCTTCACTAGGCGGATTCTGTTGCCCACGGAGGGTGACCACTCAGCCGTGATGTTGGAGAACTTACCGCTCTTCGCAATGTGCACACCGCTTGCCGTGCTGCCGCAAATCAATGTCACTGGTATGCCCGCCTCTGCGTCCGTGATGTCCGTTATCTCCAGCAGGCTGCTGTTGGCGGCCGTCACAATATGGGTACCATTGGCGGCAGAAGGATTCGTGTCCGGTGTCGCGCCCACATACCTTGGCATAGGACGGCACCAGTGCTTTGAGTGTACCGTCAGCTTGCCCTCTTTGGGCAGCAGCACACATTTCGGCGCGTTCGCCGGTACTCCCGTTTTCTGGCTGTCCCAAAGCTCTATGTCGCCGCGTCCGATGTAAAGATGCGGCACGCCGAGAACTCCGAAAACCGATGTATTACTTGTGGTCCATCCATAAAAATACAAACCGTCTTTTGTCAGCGGGTTGAATTCCCATCCCTCATCCAGACCAGGAGCTTCCTCATTGCGCAGGATACTAATTTCATCTGCTCTGATCGGACCTTCGTAGTAATCACTAGCTGCATCAGCAGACCGTAGTCTTTGTGCTACTCTCCATCCGCAGTTCACGAATTTATTGTCTTCCATACGGAAAGATGCCAAATTATATCCCTCAGCCAGTCCTAATAGGTTGATAACCTCTCCGTTGTCGGAGACGAACGTGTTGCCGCAGATACTTATCCTCGTTGACGCATCGCTCAGCTGTCCTACTGCAAAGAGATAATATTGGTATCCGCCGGAACGGCTACTTACAAAACTCTTCATACGAAAGAAATTATTCTCCAAGTTCCATTTCTCTGTGTACGTACATCCACCGGAGACTGCTCCGCCGTGCATCCGTACCCCCGGCATGTCGAAGACATTGCCGCGCACCGTGTATTCAGAGAGTCCCCAGTATGTGACAAGGTTCGGGAAGTCTGTGTGCAACACGTATTTTTCTAGCACCTTGTCTATGGCCCACAGCGGTATCTCCTCGTAGGGCACATCGGCGTAGCCTCCGTCGGGGAAGAGGTCGGGAAGCGAGAAGAAATCAGCCTGATATTTTCTCAGGAAGGATTCGCATATTTTGCGTACCTCCTTGATGTCACTCTCAAAATGATTATTCTCGAATATACGGCAGAATGGTTTTGTAGTAAGATCCTTGTTGTCACTTTCTTCAGTAGTGACCCTTAGTCCAACTTTTACAAGTTTCGATTTCATATAGCCATATAAACGTCCGGAAGAAACATCTTTCGTAATCGGAGTAGTAGACGTGATTTGGCTGCTGCGCGGAGCAAATAAAGGAAAGACGTTGCGTACAAGATTGTTCTGATAATAAACTTTCGCACAACTCAGATAGACATCATATACTGCAGGGTTGCGTCCTATAAATCGCTCCACAAGATTGTTTGTGAAATAGATGGTGCCGATTTCTGCAGCGATGGCACAGTAGTAAGTTGTATCATCACCATTCACCACATTCGGATATCCCCGGAAAACATTGTTGTCAACCACTAACGGGCAGCTTCTGCCGCCCCATTCGTCTCTTGTTTCTATGGTGTTTGTCGTAGCTAGATTGATAGCTTCGTACATAACATTCTCAAAACGACATCCTTTTATAAGATACTCATCTTTCACTGCCAAGCCGTCGAGATAAATATCTCGTCCGTAACTCTTAAGACCCACATATTCAGGATCGTGTAGGAACGAGCAGTTTTCTGCTATAAATCGCTGCACACCCTAGAAATCCACGGGTGGGTTTGAATTCTTTATAATTACTCCATTCTCATACGAATCACTCACGCTTAGGGTACCAAAATGTACAACTGCCCCGTTTTCCTAATACAGTGTATCTCCCTACTATGTGTCTGACTGCAGAACGAAGTTTCCGTTATATCCCATGTGTTTAAGTGCTCCGGAGGAAGATACTTTGAAAACATACTCACCTTGAGCATAGGGTACATATATCGGCTTTCTCAAATCATATAGGCATAGCATACTTGCTTTGTCTTTCTTTCCTTCAGCTCCAGCTTCTGCAATATACAGCGAATATCCATTCTATGTGTCAAGCACGTAACGACTCTTTCCACTGCTATTCTCAGTTAGTCCCAGTAATGTTTTACACCGTTCGGTACTAAATCTCTACTTGATGTCAATATCCGCCACATCGGTAGGTATAATATTAGCGTTTTCTCCGAAGATAAAGGAGCCTTGACCTTTGAACGTACATCCGCGGAATATCGCCTTAGTTAGGATGCCGCCACTAGGTAAGAGGCGAATCATGGTGAAAGAAGTCTCGTGTATGAACTCTACATTGTTGCAAATGATACCACCATGTCTCAATGCTGCCAGTTGTGCTTCTGTCATATTTGGCATAGGGCGGTCTGCCATAACACTGAACAAATGTCTATAAGCAACCAATCCTCCACCTTGAATATACAGCTCCCTCCAAAGTTGAATAGCATTGGCTGGGCTGTCGATATACACATAATACCGCCCGTCCAGAATCAGGTTCCAACGGCTCGCAGCTAACATACGCAGTATCTCAGCGTTCTTAACACCTCGGCTCTGTCTTGCAGAAGCGCTCAGGCTCTCGTCGTCCTGTATCATTCCAATATCTGAAGAATGCACCCACGAGAGCTCACCACCAACAACTGGAACTTTGGCAATACCACCATTAGGTACAATCTTAGTACCAGAAGCTAATTGTATATAATTCTAACCATCAACATTACCAGTAGTAATATCTTTGTAAATTATATATTTAGTGTTTTGTGAAACATTAGAAGGAAGAGTCGAATCAGTAACATGAATAGCTCCAACTGAATTTACTGTAGATTTAGGGTTGGAAGCTAAATGTATTGCAGCATTTCCACCACTAGAATTCTTAGCAGAAACAGTAATTTCATCAGCAGTCACTTCACTAGGAACTCCACTTTGTTCCATAGTAGTCACTCTTCCAGAAAGAGTATTGAGTTCAGCAGTCACAGCTTTATTAGCAACAGCATTTGTACTAGTAGTGCTCAACGATTGGTCTACAGTTTGCTGAGAGTCTGGTCCGGAAGGAGCACTTCCACCAATAGCAATAAGACCATTAGTTCCATCAAAAACATAACCTACTCCATTATTTACATAAATGGTATCTTTTCTAGGTTTTCTATTTTCTCCAAAATACAAACCACTATCCGACCAGTTATCGTAATATTTAGTTTGATTTAAACTGATAACTCTAAATGCAAATCTTTGAAGAGAAGTAATGTAAAATATATCACCTGTTCCAGTATAGCTGCTTTCTTGAACAGTAGCACTATTAATTACTCCATCAAAAGGTGCTATCTAAAGATTGAATTCAGAGATGCCTACTTGAACTAATTCAGAACCATTCCAAAGATAGAGTTTATTATCATTAATATATAATCTGTTCTTTGAGAATGATTTTGCTGTATAAGAAATAACATTATTAAATTGTTCTGCTCTATATAATTGATATGTATTAGATTCAACAATAGCATACTTACCTAAATCAGAAGCAGAAGGAGTAGGTAACTATCCACCTCTCATATAAAGGTCAACATAAATAATACAATCATCAATGTTGTCTACATTTACAGTAACAAGATCATTATTCCAGAAATACAGAGTATCATCGCAAACAAACAAAATATGTTTATTCGGAGTAGTTCCATCAAAGAATTTATCTGCCGTATTCCATCTCTTATAATAATTATTATTATATTTAGCAACGAAAGTCTTATACTTATAAGAGTATAAAATCTAAATATCATTGGAAGTAGTAGCAGAATCAATTATATTGATAGTTTCTTCTGCCGAAAGAGTTCCATCGAAATATTCAATAGAACCAAGTTTTGAAAGTGCTGTATATATTGCAGAAGAAGCGACAGGTTTAGAAGATGAACTAGTTATTTCAGTATCAACATCGTCTAAAGTAAGAACATCATTTAAATCTCTATCAGTTAAAATGCGAGTTAAATCTCCATTTGATTTAGCCATGTATAATGTTCTAGCACTGACCTATCCAACACTAAGATTAGTAAACAAATACAGAACATCTGGTTTAAGAGTTATTTGAGAAACATTTTCAGAATCAATTGTTTGATATTTTTCACTACCCTTCCAGTTTGTATAATATGTAGTTCTTCCACCTACGGTATTTTCAAGAATAAAGCATTTAAGGTTTAATGAATATAATACTCTACCTTCAGTAATATCAGTAGGATTATATACAACAGAAGAAATTGTTTTAAATTCTTCAAAAGGAAGAACTTTATTAGCTAAATTGTTCTTGATGTTTTCTGTAGTTACATATACAGCATTAGATGTTACAGCTCTTAAATCTCCCGAAAGAACTTGATTGATAACATCGCCGCTACCCCCACCACCTGTTAAAAGATAAGGAGAACCATTAGCATATGCATATATATTTCCATTATAATAATATAAACCCTCAGAGTTAATATCATTAAAATTAGAAACAGTCGAAATGGAAGTCTTCAACTTAACATTTAAATTTCCGTCTTCATCTATAAGAGCGATATATCTTCCACCCTATTTGACATATATCCTCCCGTTAGTTCTAACAATATAACTATCGTTATTGTTTATTATTTCCGACATTTTTAAATTTATTTAAATCAAATTTTTTCCAGGATAATTCCTTAAATCCAAATCTCTTTCTTCCTTTTGGTAGTTTTCCGTCTTTAACGTAATTATCAAAAGTTGCTCTTGAAACTCCCAAATTATGGGCAGCTTCTAACTTACTTACATCTTCAGACATTATTCTTTCTATAAGATCTAAGAGTTCATGCTATTCAGTTTCGGATATATTAGAATTACCAGTATCTATATCATTAATTATCTGTTGTAGTAAATTTCTTATTATGTTTAATATAGCCATAGGTATATAAACTTATAAATATAAATACAACTACCAAATGTAGTTGAAATAATCTGCCTGTACTAACAGGGATTCCTATGTAATAATCTATTATATTCATCATATCATTAAGCAATATATAATATAACGGCAATCTATGAACATAACAAAACTTAAATATACGAGATGTTAATAACATATACAACCAAGGTAAAAATGCTAAATGAATAATATAACCTAAAGATATCAAGTCAATATTCCAATATCCAGCAAAGGTATTTATACAATAACCAAAAGCTATAGGATATGGTAAGTATTTAATAAGTATTAAATAACTTTTATGACTTACATTTCGATTTTGCTTTCCCGCCTTCTCCAAAGTGTCTTCCTCTGGTATAACCGGCTCGTCTAGCTAACGGTTTTGGTCTTTTCATACTATTTTTCAGTTTATTTTTAAAAATATTTTGTTCTAAGAATTAAACAAAAAAAAGTGGATTCTTATTCAGAACCCACTTCTTTAAAAATATTACTAACAGTTTTATAAGAATACATATTTAAATTTCCATTTAAATGAGCTAACTCTTCTTCATCCATATCTAATACTTTAGATATATGACATATTAAATGGTAGTATTCGTGTGATATAGTATTTATTAACTAATAAACAGAACTTGTTTTACTGATTATAATAACAGAACTTTTTAAATTCAAGTTTGAATAGGTTAAGCCTGTATTTAGTTTGCAGTTTTCTAAATTATCTAAAGCTCTATCAATATACTATATAGGACATTTAATATTCCTTAAAGTTTCAATTATAAAATCAATATCATCACAAGTTGTTTCATATATAACAGTAATATTCCAATTATTTGTGTTAATATGGTCAACAATCATAACATGTCTTCCCACTCAATTGGAATTCCTAAAAATACCATATCAGCATACCAACGGTTAAATACTATTCCATCATAACCGTCTCTATCGTCAATCACGTCTTTCACATACAATGCCAAATGCTTCTCGTCTGAAATACTACTACCCATGTAATCATTGTTTCCCATATTATATACATATACATAATCATGTAAATCATTATGGTCCAATTTAACAGAGTATTTTTGCAATATTTCATCTACCTTTTCTTTTGAAACAGGACTCTTTCCATGATCCATTTTACTTACTGCAAAGTCACATAATTTCTTATTAAAATGTTCTCCGTAATACCGAAGGTATCTCTTCATGGAAGAAGGCCTGTCATCGTATAAATCTAATCTCATCTTCTACGGCCATAGCGATCTCCGTAACGGTCTTCATATCTATCACCATAACGATCGCCATATTTAGAATCTTCTGCCATATCTTCAAATATAGCCTGCAAGCATTCAGCGTGTTCAGTTATTTTAGAAATAGCCTTCATGGCTTTCCCAAATTTATCCTCAGTTAATTCTAAAATTATCATTTCTTTATTAAATCAAATATTTTGTCCAATTTGGATTCAACACCATCAAATCTATTTTCAAGATTTAAAAGTCTATCATCCCTCTCTTTATCTTTAGCAAATTGTGGATTTAATTCCTTGAGAATTTCTTCACAATCGATAATGTTCTACTTATATGTATCAATGTTATTAAGAATCTATCTACTATTGTGTAATAGAGATTCCACTTCTGTTTGGATTCCCTATCTAGTTTCACTAATTACAAGTTTCCCTCCATTATAAGTAACAACATTGTTTATGCTAGGCAAATTGTTAAATTCTTCAACACTATTTCCTATACGAACTTTTAAATCTAAAGTCCCATTATATTTAGGCTGACTTACCCCAATTATTTCTCCAACAGAATATTTCAACCCAGAAGTTTTATCTAAAAGATATATAGAACTTCCTTGAGAAAGAGCTGAAAACATATTATGCAGTTAATAATTGCATTAAATTGCAATCCTTTGAATAATATAGTAAATATACTCCAGGTTGAGAAAGTTGTGTTCCAGTAACAGCAGTTCCCCCTGCTAAGGATACAGCTTGAGCAAAGTCGTTTGACTAAAATAGTATAGGAAGTGTTGTATTAGTAATCTCTGTATTTAACCTAAATAAGAGAAGTCCTTTACCATTTAAAAACCTAAAAGCTCTAGATGGAATATTAATAATTACATTGGTATCATTTACAACAATGTTACCACTTTCAATCATAGGTATTCCATTTCTATTAGAGAAATTAAATGGATAATTAGTGGTTGCACCAAACATAATTAATTCCAAAAACTAGTCTGTTGCCAATTACCTATATAAGGAGTAGCATTAGCAGCTACAATATTAGGCCATTGAACAGGAACTGTATTTGGCTGTTTATATGCTATTTGATTTATCTTATCATTAAGGGCATTGAAGGCTGAATTGAAGGCTTCAGTCTATTTGTCATTACTAATTTGCCCTCTTAACTGAGTAATAATGTCACCCTAAGCGTCAATCTTGTTCTGAAGTTCACGTTCCTTCAAATCACAGAACTCTTTGGTAATAAGAGTATTCTAAGCAGAAATGGCATTGAGAATATTATTAGTATTCCTATCTGCTTGAGAACCTAACTGATTTGTCTACTGACATACAGCAAGTTGGTCAGCACTTTCTATCTAAGCTCTCTGAAGCTGAGCAGAAGCATGGTTAGCAGCTGCTTGACTTTGTAAAGCATTTGTTTGATTAACAATTGCAAGCTGATTATCACAGCAACATTTACAAAGCTGCTGACTTAATTGAGCATTACCTTGCTGTATGGAATTAATTACTTGTGCGCCAGACAATCCTACTTGGGAACCTACAGTCTGGATAGCAGATTGAATACTATTTACTCCGCTTTGTACTGTCGATACACTTGTATTCAATATGCCAGCTAATTCAGTAAGAGCATCGGCTCTACCGTTAATAGCCTACAAAAGTAAATCTCTACCAGCAGTATTATTTAATTGATTAGACAGGAATCCGTTATTTCCTCCGAATCCATTGTTTCCGTTAAAGAGCCATGGAAACAATATCCACATAAACATCATCCACATCCAATTACCACCATTACCAAACCCACCATTCTGGGAAAGGGCGAACATTAAATTTGGGTCTAAATTATTGGTTCCATCAGGAACCATATAAACTTTGCTATCGGACATATAAATAAGTTAAATTAAAAGTTAGATAATTATCTAGTTGCAACTAATTTAACTTATTTATGATGCCTTTTAAAAGAAAACGTTACTAAATATTTTCTAACTTATTGACTATCAGTTAGTTATATTTAGTAACGTATTTCTTATACTCTTGGATTGTTAGGATCGTAGTCTTCAAGCTCTGTCTTTCCAGTGAAGAATACTGAAAGGCCAGCTTCATCAATAGAAGGTATTATTCCAAGCATTCTCTATAAATCTTCCTCACTCATAAAATGAGAATCATTTTCAAGTTGAGAAGTTTTACTCGGAATTTGTTCTTTAAATTTTCTATGATAATACTTTAATCCTTCCAAATCTAAATACTGATTCTCTTCCATAACTTTAAAATTTTAAAATTCAATCTTATTGATTTAAATAATATTCTACAATAAATTCTCTATTATTACCTAAATCCTAATCTAAATTAATAGCTGAGATTTCCTCTAAAAGGATTTCTAAATCTCCAATATCCTGACCCCTTTCTAAAGAGCTGATTAATCGTTTATAATCACAAATAACTTTGTCTTTTAATAAATCAATATCAGTTTGAGGTTCTAAAGGTATGTAAATGTTATCATGAACGGGTGACACAAATACATCGTCACCCAATTCAAATTCAACAATTGGTATTATAGGTTTACAACATCTTCTCATGATTCACATCCACATCCTTGGTCTCCTGTTTCCTCTTTAGAACAGAGTCCATTACAACCATTAATTCTTTCTAACAATCTCTAAGCTTCAGCTAATTGATTAGAATCTATCATATACTATATTACATTCAATGCAGACCAAACTAAATCTCTTTTATGAATTAGTTGAGAATCTACTTTTTCAGTAAAACATCTGTTAAATCCTCTACCTTTAAATATTTTCTAACAAAGTGAAATGTAACATTTTCGTAAATAGCAAACAGAGAAGAAATTATCTATAGTTTTCACAAAGTTATAAGCAGCAGGATTAACATCTATTATTTCCTATATAGAAACTTCTCTAACTGTACTTCCATTTGAATAGTAAATTTTATCTCCATCAGAAAAATATCCAGTACCGTTAGCTTGTAAATTAGGAGTTTGAACTACTCTACTAGAGACGCTTCTCAATATAGCAGAGCCATTCCAAATAGAATCTATCTAATCAAACGTTATATAGTTATCAGTTTCTACATAAGCATCTAAAAAAGTTCTAGGTTCCTCTTGTATGTGAGATAATCCAAGAATATCATTTATCTGATTTAACGTTATATATGTTTCAGATTGTACAAAATCTTCAGTGTCTGGAATTATAGTATCAATAGAATCTAAAATCCCTAGTATATCATTAATCTAGTTTTTGGTTATTAACTTCTTTATCTACAAATAATCTCCAGAAACAGCGGGGGTTTTAGGAAGGATTATATGACAAAATGTAATAAACCCTCCTTTCTAAGGAGACAATATAATTGGGTCATCTCCAGTACCATCATGTTTGTCAAATTTCTAATAAATTATTGTAGACTTATTAGACTCATTTAATTGTGCTATATACAAGGATACTGAGTTTTTATATGCAATTCCATTAATAGGATATTCAGTATCATCATGTATAACAATATTGCAATTTTTATCAGTATTTATTCTCATATATTCCTAATCTAATCGTTATAAGGATTTCCGTCGTATAATTGCATATACTCAATTTCAGTTCTCTTAGTGTCATTTTCAGCAAGACTTTCTCTATATGTTCTTTCAGTCTTAGCCTTGAACATATCAACTTCATTTTGCAATTTAATCTTTTGTTGTTCAAGATTAAGTTTAGCTTCATTAAGTTGTTCAATCTTCTGTTGAGCCTATTGTAATTGTTGAGAAGTTTGTTGTAATTGACCCTACATTTGTTCTAACTGTTGAGTTAATTGCTGTATCTAATTATTCTCTTCTTTCTATTTTCTCATGGATTGTTTGACTTTATCTTTCATTTCTGATAAACTCTTAGAAGTCATAATATCCATCAGAATATCTGGAGATACTATCTATGCTTTTATAAATTCTGGAACTAAAGCTTTAATCTATTCCATTTCTTTAATTACCTCGGAAGAAGTGATGATATGTATATCGTGGTCAGTCAAGGTAAAATACTCTGGAAGTGCAGTAAATATTTTCTATAGTTTATTGCCTAATATTAAAGTTCCAGTTAAGCCATCCTTATAAACTATTTTAGCACAATTTAAAGCATCTAATAAAATTTCTCTTGTAACAAGATTCATCTAGAATTGCCACTATTTAGTTACTATAAAAGAATTGTTTATGCCAACCTACACATTAGTTACAGCATCTCTTTGTTGTATACCATTCAGTCTTTCTCTGAATACTCCTGTAATAGAAGAAGCAGTGGCTTCTATAGAATCAATTACCATTTGAATGGCCTAAACAGCTTGAGCTTTAACAGTATCATCGAACCCATTAAACATAGTATTTAATGGTGCTTGTCCCGTATTTACTTGGCCTTCTTGAGAAGTATCAATTAATCCAATTCCTGCTTTTTTATAAGCTAGCCATTTCATTATTCTTTCTTCCATCTAATCCCCTAAGAAAGCTGGTATTGTGGGCATATTAATCCAATCACCCATTGAACCCGAATTGGCAATTAACTTATCTCTATAAAATACTGCAAGATCAAATTTATCTTGAAGAACCATACAATTCAAAACCATTGAATAAGGTTTACTACCTCTATTGTTAAACCATACCCCATTTACTGTTAAAAAGGCTTTCTCTGGAAAATCTTTAGTTCTAATTACATTTTCATCTTTTCCATTTAAAATATATATTTCCTCACCTATTCTCACAGAAGAATATCTTTGTTCAATAAAGTCTTTATCAGTTTCTATCCATTCAACTTCATAGACAGGAATTAAATTATTATCATACCAGTAATGTTCAGGATATCCAGGTACTACTTCTTCTCCTGCTCTAATACCATCAGTGGCTGGGGTACCCATTGCAGTTTCATAGCTTCTAACATAATAAGAACCATTCTATATTCCAAGATGGTCTCTCCACAATTCTTTTATTTTTTTAATATCCTCCCTATTAAGTTTTTCCCCATATTTTGCTAGAACCTAATTTCTTGTCAAGAAAGTTCTAACAACTATTCTATTAGATTCATTAACATAAGGGGAGTTAATATCTAACTCCGGAAAAACATTTAAAGGATTTAAACATTCTATTTGAATATTATTTCCAGAGGGAGAAGGATTTACTCTAAAGAAGGTATATCCAGTAACTAATAAATCAACATAAAGCTACCTTAATTTAGTAGTCAAATCTATATTTCTAGATTGTATAATATAGTCTACCACATTCTAAGCAGCTATTTCATATTCAGATACAAAATTTTCATTTATATCTGTAACGAGTTTATCTAACTGTTCTTTTATATTTAAATCCTACATTTCCTAATTACCTATAAGTCTAAGTAAATTATTCCTAAGATTTGACTATAAAAGTTTAAAACATTCAGTAGATATTTTTATTTGCTTTTCTCTAAATATATTATTAACAGTTTCAGTATCTTTACAAGATACTTTGGACAGGATAGGAACATCTATCTATTCTCCAACAAGAGCATCTACGTGTTTTCTTATTAAAGGAATAAATTCTATATTTGTAGGCTATCCTATTCCATAGTTCTCTTCAAGATACCTAAACTGTTCTTTATCTCTTTTACAATTATAATAATTGTAAGCCTTTCTTAATTCAGTTTTATCATAGACAAGTTCATTGATCGCATTGTCCGTTTTTCTAACAAGTTCCTCCTAGCTCATCGTCTTCTAAATCAGTTTTAATGCCTCTAAAGAATTGAACTTTCTACAACTATCTTGCAATCAATTCTTTTTCTATAAATTTTATAAAATCTTCTGCATTTAATTCAGCAGCAATAGAAATAGGTCTTTTGTCTGGTATACCTAAATCTAATATTAGTCTATACCCGCCAATACCTAATTCTGTAACTTTTAAACCACCAATATATTCTTTTTTGTAATATTTCTTTATAAGGTCTAAGACCTTTTGTTCCATTGCATTCATCGGTATCTAGGATTACTAGTTACATTTCTTCCGTCATATAAATTATCCCAATTAGCGGATACCTATCTCTGGATCTATTTAGGAATAATTCCATAACGGGTATATCCATTTTCATCTTTATAATAACCTATATCCCTAAATTCCCTTCTCTATTCTTGTGCTACTCTAGGTAATGTATCATTTAAATCTTCATCCCCTACTTCACACATACCCATAGCTGCTACAATATCAAATTTTCCTTTATTCTCATCAGTGTACTTGTTAAGCTGGTTAAGGAATTCAACAAACCAAATATTATGACAATAATCTTCAACATAGTCAGCAATCAAATCTGTTTGATGGTCTATCATCGCTCTAGTTGCAGTTGTACCATATTGATTAATTTGTCTCCTTCTTTCGTCACCACCATAACAAGCTCTAGGTCTTTTCATAAAGAACTACATAAATTTATTATCTCTAGCATAAGTTATCAAAGATAATCTTGTAGCTTCTATATTAGCTTTAGCTGAATAATACCATAATAAACCTATAGTCTACTTATAAGCTTCTCTAATATCATTAGGTCTATCTAAATAATAAGCTACATATGTAGGTTCTTTCATACCATATAATCTTCGTTTAATAACTGTACAGAACTTAGAAGGGTCTCTAGTTTCAGCTGAAGTTTCAAGCTATCCAATATCAATGCCGTCTACTCCAGCTACATATAAGTTATTAATTTTTTTATTATTTTCTTCTAATGGATGCTCTAAGATATAAACAGGGCCTTGGGGATGAGGTTTAAATCTTACTCCAGAAATACTGTCTCTATCTCTAGAAGCATCTTTATATATAAATTCCATATAACCCCTCTAAATAGTCGGGGTTTCTTTTTTAATATTAATAGATATTAATTGCTCTGATATTCTAACCTTATTAAATTTATTTATACCTTCAGCAGCAAAAGCTTCTTCAGCAGTAAAACATTGTTCTGCTTTATGATCTAATAAAGTTTTAGGATCGGTTATACTAGCCCTTCTTTCATTGTAAGAGGTTTTCTGTTTTTCAATTAGATATTCTCCTCTATCTCCAATATAACCCTATTTGTGCATTGTTATATATGCAGGTATGAAGTAAGCAGTTTCAACCCAATCTCCAGATTCAGTATAATTATGATAGAAGGGAAGAACTTGAAACATTCTAGGGTTGTAATAAACCTTGTTTAAACCAGCAAGATTTGGACCTGAGTCTCCACCCGTACCAACAGCCCCAATTATTCCTATCTTATTACCACCAACAGTACATAACTCTTCCGCCTTAATAAAAGATCTTTCTAAAATAGGATTAGAACCTGATTCCTCTAAGAAAAGGAAACCTACACGGTCACCTCTCATTTTTCTATCTTTATCTACAACAATACCTTCTATTTGGGAACCAAAACCT
>Ga0310691_10001905_pt1 | contig 29830 bp, 25 predicted proteins | sample 176DNAGHGlowgp2_FD_203887 | JGI IMG/M metagenome (GOLD analysis project Ga0310691, IMG submission 203887) | Sheep rumen microbial communities from Palmerston North, Manawatu-Wanganui, New Zealand - 1766 DNA GHGlow gp2 (v2) (version 2) | ecosystem: Host-associated > Mammals > Digestive system >... | reverse complement strand
ATAAAACTTAAAACATAGACTAACATGCGGAAGATTTTTTCTTTTGGATTGTTGCTGCTGGCACTGACTCTTCAGGCACAGACAGCACGGAAAATCACAGTGAATATCACGCCCGACGGCAAGGCAAATATGGTGGGCTATCTGCCTGAGACGCCTTCTGGACGTGCCATCGTGGACTGCCCAGGTGGTGGCTATAGTCACCTGGCTACGCAGCATGAGGGCCACGACTGGGCTGAGTATTTCAACAAGCAGGGTATCGCCTTCTTCGTACTTACCTATCGTATGCCTAATGGTGATCGCTCTATCCCCATGGGTGATGCCCAGAATGCTATCCGCATGGTGAGGGATTCGGCTTTGGTATGGGGCATCAACCCTGAAGATGTGGGTATCATGGGCTTCTCGGCTGGCGGACACTTGGCCTCTACCGTTTCTACGCATAGCGAGTACGACTGTAGGCCTAATTTCTCCATTCTCTTTTATCCTGTTATCTCGATGAACGAGCGCGAGAGTCATAAGGGTTCCTGCGTGAACTTCCTGGGTAAGGACGGACAGAAGGATGAGAAACTGGTGAAGCAGTTCTCTAATCAGAATGCAGTGGTGCGCCACCTCACGCCTCCTGCTATCATCCTCACGGCTAATGATGACGGTGTGGTGCCTCCAGTGACCAATGGCATCGCTTATTATTCGGCTATGCGCCGACAGGGCAATGACTGTTCGCTGCATGTCTATCCTAGTGGTGGTCACGGCTTCGGCTTCCGCAGCTCTTGGCCTTTCCACGACCAGATGTTAGCCGACCTCACTGCATGGCTCAACTGCCATAAAGCGCCCAAACGTGATGCCATCCGCGTAGCTTGTATCGGCAATAGTATCACCGATGGTCATGGCATCGATATGAGTGATGTGAAGGCATGGCCTGGACAGTTGCAGAAGTTGCTGGGCACTGATTATGTAGTGAAGAACTACGGACGTAGTGGTCGCACGCTTCTGAAAAATGGCGACCAGCCTATCTGGAAGGAGCAGGCATGGCGTGATGCGCTGGCGTTTAAGGCCGATGTGGCCATTATCAAACTGGGTACCAATGATTCTAAACCAGAGAACTGGCAGCATGCTGATGAGTTTGAGACTGATCTGCGTGCGATGATAGACCAACTGAATCCTAAGGTGCCTGTGCTCAACAAGAAGGGCAAGCCTACGAAGAAGATGCAGCGCTCTGCTAAGCCGCGTATCATCCTCTGCACGCCCATTCCTGCCTACAAGCCTTCATGGAATATCAGCGACTCGGTCATTGTGAATCATATCATTCCTATTATTAATAAGGTGGCGAAGGAAGAGAACCTGGAGGTGATAGACCTGCATACCATCTTTAATAATGCTGATGGCAAAGCAATGCAGGCCGACGGCATCCATCCCACAGAGGCTGGCGATGGTCAGATTGCGCGTGCCGTAAAGGACGGAGTTAAGAATTAAGAGTTAAGAATTAAGAGTTAAGAATTAAGAATTAATAGAAAATGAAGAAACAGATTAAATTAACACTGGTAAGAAAGGCGGTAATGGGTGTTTTACCTTTTTACCTTTTTACTTTTTTACCTTTAACTGCTTCGGCTCGTGAGGATGCCATCTCCTCGCCCGACGGGAAACTGGTGGTAACAGTGAGTGACGACGGTCCTCATGCTTTCTATACCGTCAAGTACGACGGACAACAGGTGCTGCTGCCCTCGCCACTGGGATTCAAGGCCGACTTTGGTGACTTCACCCAGAAACTCAGAATCACCACGTCCAGGATTGGTGGCGCGGATCGTCTCTATGAGATGCACCAGGTGAAGCGCTCATGGATACATTATGTGGCTACCCAACTGTTTGTTAGTTTCAAGAATGCTGCCGGTCAGAAGATGACAGTGGAGTTCTCTGTGAGCAATAACGACGTAGCATTCCGCTATCATATCCCTCGTCAGAAGGATGATAATCCCAAAAGTGCCGTTATTGAGCATGAGTCAACGGGTTTTGCTCTGCCTGATGGCACCACCACATTCCTCACGCCTCAGAGTAAGGCAATGGTGGGATGGGAGCGTACCAAACCCAGTTACGAGGAAGAATACAAGGCTGATATGCCTATGACTGCTAAATCACAGTATGGCGAGGGTTACACGTTCCCCTGCCTGTTCCGACTGCCTGCGATGAAATCGCAGGCTACAGAGCAGGGCGGCTGGGTGCTTATCTCTGAAACTGGTGTCTCCGGTCAATATTGTGGCTCGCACCTCAGCGACTATCCTTACACCATTGCCTTCCCTATGGCTGGTGAGAACAATGGTATCGGCACCACCACAGCAGGCATCGCCTTGCCTGGCAAGACGCCTTGGCGTACCATCACCGTGGGCACCACGCTGGCACCTATCGTTGAGACTACCATCGCCTATGATGTGGTAGCCCCCCGTTACTCTTTCGGAACCATGGAGAATAATGAGGAGTTCCAGGAGAGTGCCGATTGCGCCGCTTGTGATCCTAGCGATAGTAAGGCAGACTCCGTTGCTAAAACCTCAGCCCTCAAATCTCAGACATCAGACATCAAACATCAGCCTTCTTACGGTCGCTACACATGGTCATGGCTTATCTGGCAGGACAACTCCATCAACTACGATGATCAGGTGAAATTCATCGACCTGGCTTCGGAGATGGGTTACGAGTTCTGCTTGGTGGACAACTGGTGGGACCAGAATATCGGACGTGAACGCATAGTGGAACTGTCTAAGTATGCGCAGTCAAAGGGCGTGTCACTGATGCTGTGGTACAACTCCAATGGCTTCGAGAATGATGCGCCGCAGACACCACGCGACTGTCTGAACACCAGCATCGCACGTGAACGCGAGATGGCTTGGCTTCAGAGCATTGGCGTGAAGGGTATCAAGGTGGATTTCTTCGGTGGCGACAAGCAGGAGACGATGAAGCTCTATGAGGATATCCTCTTCGATGCCAACCGTTATGGCATCCAGTGCATCTTCCACGGTTGCACCCTGCCTCGTGGTTGGGAGCGTATGTATCCTAATTTCGTAGCTTCTGAGGCTGTGCTGGCCAGCGAGAATGTGTATTTCAGCGAGGGTGCTGCCATCCGTCAGCCTTTCGACCTCACCATGCATCCTTTCTGTCGTAATGCAGTAGCCACGATGGACTGGGGTGGTGTGATCATGAATAAGTATATGTCGAAGGATAATAAGACGCGTCACACACGTAAGACCACTGATGCCTTCGAGATTGCCTCGGCTTTCACCAACCAGACGGCCATCCAGTGTATCGCCATGCAGCCCAATAACCTGCAGGAGTTGCCCCAGACCGAACTTGATTTCCTCAAGACTATCCCCACCACCTGGGATGAGACGCGTTATGTTGATGGCTATCCCGGCAAATATGTCGTGCTGGCCCGTCGTCATGGTGACCAGTGGTATGTGGCTGGTCTGAATGCCCTGAAGGAGCCTCTCACGCTGACCCTCGACCTCGATGATTTCGATGTCACCAAGCAGTTCAACGACCAGACCGACAAGAAGGGCACCGTCACCGGCATCGCCATCAGCGACCTGAAACTGAAGAAGGGTAAGGCGAAAATCACCATGCAGCCCAACGGTGGCTTCGTGGCTTACTAATTCGTTATTTCAGATAATCTGTTTTGTCAGGACCGATGTAATAGCCGGGCTCTGATGGCTGGTTGTAGCCCACGTTCTGATAAGCCACGGAGAGACGGTAGGGAATGTCCTGCATCAGGCAGTTGATACGATAGGACGTGGGAATCGTAGAGACGTAGAGGCGCAACTCTGTACTCTCACGATTGCGAATCAGTACCTCTTCACGCCAGTCGCCCAGGATATCGGCGGCCAGACAGGGATTGGACTTTGTGCCATTATTGAACTGGCCGTCGAAGCGCTGCAGGTCAACGATATTCCGGTTCTGCCAGTCGTATTTCGACACAGTCTCGCGGTCGAGCAGCTCGCGCAGCAGATCGCCATCCCACCAGATGCCGAAGTTCATGGAGAGCCAACGACCTCCCATCACGAGATAATTATTGTGTTGGGGGTCGTTGGAATCTTTTGCTACATTGACCACCTCCCCCTTCATATTCCTGATGCCATGACTATCTGCACTCCACATCTCCACCCCGGGATTGGTAGGGTCGATGTCGGCTGCCATACAGCGGCCTACGTCGGCAGTACTCTTAATCTGGAAAAGGACCTTGCCCGTGGCGGCATCGCGCAGGTCGGAACCATCGCGTTTGTTCTCGTGGCAGTCCCAGATGTAGAGACGGTCGTCCTTCGGGTCGGCAATAAGATGGATGGCATCGCCGTGGCCCATGCGGGTATTGTAGAGTCCACGACCATCGTGATCAACGGCCATTGAACCATAGGTTATCTCGTCGTAGCCATCGCCATCGCCATCGGCAATACGCAAGTTGTGATTACCCTGTCCGGCATACGAGCGCCACTCGGGATTATTGGTATCGAATGTCCAGCGCTCCTTCAATGATGTGCCGTCCCAGTCCCATGCCACGATGACGGAACGGGTGTAGTAGCCGCGACAGAAAATGGCGGAGGGAAGGCTTCCCCCAAAATAGCCCACACCGGCCAGATAGCGTTCAGAACGGTTGCCTTTCTCGTCGCCCCAGGCTTTCAGTTCACCACGCTCAGGGATATAGGGTTTGGTGTCGAGAAGACGACCCGTGAGACCGTCGAAGACGCTGATATACTCAGGACCAGAGAGGATGCGGCCCGCTTTGTTGCGATAGTCGGCAACAGAATTGCCGACCACATGGCCCTCGCTATCGCGCGTGCCGTCAGCAGTCTTTACCATCAGTTCGGCACGGCCGTCACCATCGAAGTCATAGACGATGAAGGGTGTGTAGTGGGCGCCAGAGCGGATGTTGTGACCTAAGTCAATACGCCATAGTAATTTACAATTGGACGATGTACCATTTACAATTTTGTAACAGTCAAGGAGGGTAGGACCTGTGTAACCGTCGTGACTATTGTCGTGTGCATTCGTGGGGTCCCATTTCAGGATAATCTCATACTGTCCGTCGCCATCAACATCGGCTACAGTGGCATCGTTGGCGGTATAGGCATACTCGCCCGTGTCGCGCCATCGCCAGCCTTTATTGCCAGGACGTTGCTGAGTCTGGATGGTAGGCACCTTGCCGCCCTCAGGCTTATTGAGCTTGATAGGGATATAGCCCACAGGAGCATCCTGGCAAAGCGTGAACTGTCCGCTGGCAGTGCCTCCCTTAATCTCGTAGGTAGCATCTTCGTTTAAGGGATTCTCGTCAATGAAGAAAGAACCACCATCGGTGAGAGGTGCCTTGTTGAGCTTCACACCGTTGCGATAGATATCAAAGGACTGGCCTTTCTGGTCGTCACGCAGGATGCGCCATGACACGAAAACTTTTCCGTCAGACTGACGAACAGCCACCACGCCGCGGTCCAGACGCTCCGTACTGAGCTTGGAATAATCATATTTGGGTTGTGCCGTTAGGCCTAAACATAACGCTGCAAATGCAATAGATAGTAGGATTCGTTTCATATCGTAGTTGTTTTTGTGGTTGCAAAGATAAGAAAAATATTTCAATCCTTGCATATTTCATACAGATTTATTACTTTTGTCGGCGATTATCGATAATAAATTTACTGAATGAAAGAATTTGTCATCTCCGAAGCAAAGGCCGAGACGGCCATATTAGTAGGACTGATTACAGGACAACAGGACGAAGCTAAGACAAACGAATATCTGGACGAACTGGAATTCCTGGCAACGACAGCAGGGGCTCGCACCGTGAAGCGTTTTACGCAAAAAGTGGGCGGTCCCAGCAGCGTGACCTATGTAGGTAGTGGAAAACTGGAGGAAATCCGTCATTATATTAAGATGTGCGAGGATGCCTATAATGAGGCTATGGAGCATCGCGAGGATTATGAGAGCGAGGCAGATATACCCCAGCCCATAGGTATGGTGATCTTTGATGATGAACTGAGTGCCAAGCAGATCCGTAACATCGAGAAGGAACTGCAGGTGAAAATCCTGGACCGCACATCGCTGATTCTGGATATCTTCGCTATGCGTGCACAGACAGCCGAGGCTAAGGCACAGGTAGAACTGGCACAGCATCGCTATATGCTGCCCAGACTGCAGCGACTCTGGACGCACCTGGAACGTCAGGGCGGTGGCTCTGGCGGTGGTGGCGGAAAAGGTTCCGTGGGACTGCGTGGACCTGGTGAGACGCAGTTGGAAATGGACCGCCGTATCATCCTGCATCGTATCACCCTGTTGAAACAGCGCCTGGCTGAGATAGACAAGCAGAAGACCACCCAGCGCAAAAACCGTGGACGACTGATTCGTGTAGCGCTGGTGGGTTATACCAACGTGGGTAAATCAACGCTGATGAACCTGCTGTCGAAGAGTGACGTGTTTGCTGAGAATAAACTCTTTGCTACGCTCGATACCACGGTGCGTAAGGTGACCATCGAGAACCTGCCATTCCTGTTGGCTGATACCGTAGGATTCATCCGTAAGTTGCCCTCAGACCTGGTAGAGAGCTTTAAGAGCACACTCGACGAGGTACGTGAGGCCGACCTGTTAGTACACGTGGTGGATATCTCGCATCCAGATTTTGAAGACCAGATTTGTGTGGTAGAGCAGACACTCAGCGAACTGGGTTGCTCGGAGACACCCTCGATGGTGGTATTCAACAAGATTGATGCCTACACATGGACGCCGCAGGAAGAAGACGACCTGACAGAGCCTACGAAGGAAAACGTGTCGCTGGAAGATCTGAAGAAAACGTGGATGAGCAAGATGCATGGCGATTGTCTCTTTATCTCTGCCAAACAGAAGGAGAATATCGAGGAACTGCGTAATACCTTATATAATAAGGTTCGCGAACTTCATGTGCAGAAATATCCGTATAATGACTTCTTGTATAATATTGAGGAGATAGAAGAAGATAAAGGGAGATAGAAGAAGATAATGGAATTTGAACCTAACACATAAACAATTATGAGAGAGTACAGACAACTGACACAAGAGGAGATCCAGGTACTTGAAAACAATGTATGCTGGGCAGAGGATTGGAACAGAGTATTGGTTGACGAGGATTTTCGTCCTTACAACTTCCACCGTGTAATGTTCTATGGCGATATCCGCCTGGGTAAGTTCGAGAAGAAAATCGAGGTGGCTCAGGGCTTCTTCAAGCATTCTGGTATCAATGATGCCACGTTGAGAAATGTCACCGTAGGTGATGACTGTCTGATTGAGAAAGTGGGTAACTTCATCAACAACTATACCATCGGTGACGACTGTTATATCTCGAATATCTCGACACTGGAGACACGCGAGGGGGCCAGCTATGGTGCAGGATCAACGATCAGTGTACTCAATGAGATGGGCGATGGTAATATCGTGCTTTTCCGTGAACTGAACTCACAGTTGGCTTCTTTCATGGTGAAACATAATAACGATAAGGCCTTGGTAAACCGCCTGCGCCAGTTGATTGACGACGAGGTGCGTATCTCTACACCCGAGCGCGGTATCATAGGTAATAGTGTGAAGATTATCAATACCAAGGATATCATCAACACCGTGATTAAGGGCGACTGCGAGATTAGCGGTTGTGCCCGACTGAACGAGTGTACGATTCTGAGTAGTGAGGATGCGCCTGTATTCATTGGCACTGGCGTGATCTGTGAGAACTCTATTATCTGTGATGGTTGCTCAATCAATAACTCGGTGAAGATGCAGGACTGCTTCGTGGGCGAGGCCTGTCAGATTACCAATGGCTTCACAGCAGAGGCCAGCCTGTTCTTTGCTAACTCATTCATGGCCAATGGTGAGGCCTGTGCTGCCTTCTGCGGCCCGTTCTCAGCTTCGCACCATAAGAGTTCATTGCTGATTGGCGGACAGTTCTCGTTCTATAACGCAGGTTCTAATACCAACTTCTCGAACCATGCCTATAAGATGGGACCTCTGCATTACGGTACGCTGGAGCGTGGTACGAAGACGGCCTCTGGCTCGTATATTCTGATGCCTGCTACGATAGGTGCCTTCTCTGTCTGCTTCGGTAAACTGATGCACCATCCAGACACGCGCAATCTGCCATTCTCATATCTGATTGCATACGGCGAGACGATGTATCTGGTACCAGGAAGAAATATCACCACCGTAGGTTTGTATCGTGATATCAAGAAATGGCCGAAGCGTGACAAACGTTCAAAGCAGTCTAAGAAGAGTATCATCAACTTTGACTGGCTGAGTCCTTTCACCGTAGGCGAGATTATTCAGGGTATTGAGATCCTGAAGGCCCTGCGTAATGCATCGGGTGATAATGTGACGACCTACAACTTCCACGAGTATGTTATCAATGCCTCTTCCCTGAATAAAGGCTTGAAATACTATGATATCGCATTGCGTATCTACATGGGTGCCGTCTTGAAGCGTGCTCAGAAAGAGGGCTTCTTCGGCTATCCGAAGTCGGAAGTAGGTAAGGGCGCTTGGTCTGACCTCAGTGGACTGCTGTTGCCTGAGAGCGAGGAACAGCGTCTGGTTGATGAGATAAAGGAGGGTACCATTGAGAATATCCAGCAGGTACTTGCTCGTTTCGAGGAAATCAACAATAATTATAGTGACTACCGTTGGGCTTGGAGTTATCAGTTGATTCTGGACTATTATCACCTGACAGAGATTGATAATGCGGCCTGCGAACGTATCCGTGAGGATTATGTGAAAGCTCGTCGTGCCTGGATTGCAGAGATCCGTAAGGATGCCGAGAAGGAATTCCAGATGGGTGACGTAGAACAGGAGGTGCTGGATGATTTCCTGAGCAAGTTGGATCATGAAATCGACTACGAAAACTAATTAAAATTCAGAAGAAATGTATACAAAGAAGTTTTTTTTACCTTTTTACCTTTTTACCTTTTTACTTTTAGCAGTCTCCTGCTCAAAGTATGATTATGAGGAGGTGAAGGGCGACATGGCTCAGACCCGTATCTACACGTTGAAAAACGGACTGAAAATCTATCTGAGTGTCAACAAGGAGGAACCACGTATCCAGACGTATATCGCCGTGCGTACTGGTTCCAAGAACGACCCTGCAGAGACCACAGGTCTGGCACACTATCTGGAGCATCTGATGTTCAAGGGTACGAATCATTTTGGCGTGACCGATCCTGAGGCAGAGGCTCCTTATCTGGAGGATATCGAGAAGAGATACGAGGCTTATCGCCAGTTGACCGACCCAGAGGCCCGTAAGAAGGCTTATCATGAGATTGACTCTGTGAGTCAGTTGGCTGCTAAGTACAATATCCCCAACGAGTACGATAAGTTGATGGCTACCATCGGCAGTGAGGGTTCGAATGCCTTTACATCGAATGATGTGACCTGCTACGTGGAAGATATCCCCTCTAACGAGATCGACAACTGGGCAAAGATTCAGGCTGACCGCTTCATGAATATGACCATTCGTGGTTTCCATACGGAGTTGGAGGCAGTCTATGAGGAGTACAACATCAGTCTGACGGACGATGGTGATAAGCTCTATACCGCCATGATGGCGAAGCTATTCCCCACGCACCCCTATGGTACACAGACCACCATTGGTACGCAGGAGCATCTGAAGAATCCTTCTATCACCAATATCAAGAACTATTTCAAGAAATGGTATGTGCCCAATAACGTGGCTATCTGTATGAGTGGTGACTTCGATCCTGACGAGGTAGTGGCTACCATCGAAAAGTATTTCGGTGAGTGGCAACCAGGTGAGGATGTGGAACAACCCGTTTACGACAAACAGCCTGAACTGACGGCACCTGTTGATACCACAGTGATTGGTCTGGAGGCCGAGAACCTCTGGCTGGGTTGGAAATTCGAGAGAGCCAGTTCGCTGCAGGCTGACACGATGCAGGTTATCCAGCAGATGCTGAGCAACGGTACTGCAGGACTCTTGGATCTGGATATCAACCAGCAGATGAGAATGTTGGGCGCATGGGGAGCTACCATTCCCATGCAGGACTACTCTATGCTGATTTTGGGCGGTACACCTAAGGATGGACAGAGCTTGGAGGAGGTTCGTTCGCTGTTGCTCGAAGAAATTGATAAGCTGAAAGCCGGTGAATTCTCTGATGACCTGCTCCCTTCTGTTGTCAATAATCTGAAGTTGGAGTATTACAACGCCTTGGAGAGTAATCAGGCACGTGCCAGGATGTTTGTTAACGCCTTTATCAACGGAACACCTTGGGAACAGGAGGTGAAGGCACTTGATCGTGTGGCTGGCATCACGAAGGAGCAGATTGTGGCATTTGCTAATAGCCATTTCTCAAACAACTACGTCACGGTATTCAAGAAGCAGGGCGTTGATCCAACCATCAAGAAGATTGACAAGCCGGCTATCACCCCTATTCCCACCAATCGTGACTATGTGAGCCAGTTTGTGAAGGATATCCAGAATCTTGAGGTGAAACCTATTCAACCACGTTTTGTGGACTTCAAGAAAGACCTGACCTTCGGAAATATCAACGAGCAGTTGCCTACAATCTATGTACAGAACAAAGAGAATGGCCGTTTCCAGTTGGCTTTCCGCTATGAGTTTGGTAATGAGGCTGATTTGCGTTATGGATATGCTGCGCAGTATCTGGATTATCTGGGTACCGATTCTCTGACATCAGAACAGATTAAGCAGCAGTTCTATAAGTTGGCTTGTAATTACAATATTCATGTGGGCGACCGTAGCCTGTCTGTCAGTCTGAACGGACTGAGTGAGAATATGCCACAGGCCGTGGCCCTGTTGGAACACCTGATGCAGCATGCGAAGGTGGATAACGAGGCCTATGCGATGTTCGTTGGTATGGAGGCTAAGTCGCGTGTGGATGCAAAGACCGACCAGCGTACAAACTTTGATATGCTGGCCAACTACGGCATCTATGGTCCTTATAACCCCCGTCGTCATGATATCTCTATTGACACGCTGGCAAATACCAATCCCAGTGAACTGCTTGGCTTGCTGAAAGATCTTGCCCAGTACAAGCACACCGTGTTGTACTATGGTCCGATGAGCGAGAGTGAACTGGCTGAGGCTCTGGCTTCTTACGCCTCTCAGTCGAATGTGTCAACGAAGGATGTGCCTGAGAATAAGCATTACGTGATGCAGCCTACAGACAGTAACGAGGTGCTGCTGGCTCCTTATGATGCTCAGAATATCTACATGCGTATGTACCATAACGAAGGTAATGCCTGGAATCCCGATGAGGCTCCCGTTCAGGCACTCTTCAATGAGTTCTTCGGAGGTGGTATGAATAGTGTGGTGTTCCAGGAACTGCGCGAAGCTCGTGGACTGGCTTATAATGCTTATGCTTATTATCTGCAGCCCAGTCACCAGGATTACAAGGATATGTTCTTTACGCATATCATCACACAGAATGACAAGATGGCCGACTGTATTGCTGAGTTCCATCATATCCTCGACTCTGTACCTCAGAGTGAGGGTGCCCTGAACATCGCAAAGGAGTCTATCATCAAGCGTCTGGCCAGTATGCGTACTACGAAGTTTGGTTTGATTAATGCTTGGCTGACAGCTCAGGAGAACGGACTGGACTATGATATCAATCAGCGTATCTACGAGGCAATGCCCAACCTGACACTGGCTGATGTGGTGAAGTTTGCCGATGAGCGTATTGCCCGTAAGACTTATCGTTATGTCATCTTGGGTAACGAACAGGCCCTAGATATGGCGACCTTGGAGAAATACGGACCCATCAAACGACTGACTACGAAGGAAATATTTGGCTATTAATTCGGACTTAATGATAAAAAAACGAGATTCATGTTTGTGAATCTCGTTTTTTTGTTGTACTTTTGTGCCCTATAATACTAAATAAAAAACAAGACTATGGCAACACCAGTTGAATTCAAGTATGCCCCGATGTTTCAGGTGGGCGAAGACAAGACCGAGTATAGACTGCTTTCTAAGGAGGGCGTAAGCACTGCCGAGTTTGAAGGAAAGCAGATTGTGAAGGTGTCAAAGGAGGCTCTCACACTCTTGGCACAGCAGGCTTTCCACGATGTAGAGTTTATGTTGCGTCGCGAGCACAACCTTCAGGTAGCTAAGATTCTGACGGACCCAGAGGCCAGTGAGAATGATAAGTATGTAGCCCTGCAGTTCCTGCGCAATGCCGACGTGGCTTGCAAGGGTATCCTGCCTTTCTGTCAGGACACGGGTACAGCCATCATCCATGGTGAGAAGGGACAGCAGATCTGGACTGGTTTCGAGGATGAAGAGGCACTGAGCCTTGGTGTATTCAACACCTTTACCCAGGACAACCTGCGTTACTCACAGAACGCTCCTCTGAACATGTACGACGAGGTGAACACCCGTTGCAACCTGCCTGCACAGATTGATATCGAAGCAACTGAGGGTGCCGAGTATAAGTTTGTGATGGTGGCCAAGGGTGGTGGTTCTGCTAACAAGACCTATTTCTACCCCATGACCAAGGCTACCATTCAGAACGAGGGTACGCTGATTCCTTTCCTCGTAGAGAAGATGAAGACACTGGGTACTGCTGCTTGTCCTCCTTATCATATCGCTTTCGTGATTGGTGGTACATCAGCTGAGAAGAACCTGCTGACCGTGAAGCTTGCTTCTATCAAGTTCTATGATAATCTGCCTACTACAGGCGACGAGACAGGTCGTGCCTTCCGTGATATCGACCTGGAGGAGAAACTGCTGAAGGAGGCTCACAAGATTGGTCTGGGCGCTCAGTTCGGTGGTAAGTACCTGGCTCACGACATCCGCGTGATCCGTCTGCCACGTCACGGAGCCAGCTGTCCTATCGGTATGGGCGTTAGCTGCTCAGCAGATAGAAATATCAAGGCTAAGATCAATGCCGACGGTATCTGGTTGGAGAAGATGGACGAGAATCCCACTGAGTTGATTCCTGAGGAGCTGCGCAAGCCCGGTGAGGGTGGCAAGGGTATCGAGATCGACCTGAACGAGGGTATCGATGCTGTACGCAAGGAACTGAGTAAGTATCCTGTATCCACGAGAGTAAACCTTCGTGGTACCATTATCGTGGCTCGTGATATTGCTCACGCTAAGCTGAAGGCTCGTCTGGATGCTGGTGAGGGTATGCCTGAATACTTTAAGAAGTATCCTGTGCTGTATGCCGGACCTGCCAAGACTCCAGAGGGTTATCCTTGTGGTTCAATGGGTCCCACCACCGCCAACCGTATGGATCCCTATGTGGATGAATTTCAGGCTAACGGCGCTTCACTCGTGATGATTGCCAAGGGTAACCGTTCAGACGTTGTCACCGAGGCTTGTAAGAAACACGGTGGCTTCTATCTGGGTACTATCGGTGGTGTGGCTGCCGTTCTCTCAAAGAGTTCTATCAAGAGTATTGAATGTGTAGAATATCCTGAACTGGGTATGGAGGCTGTGTGGAAGATTGACGTGGAGGACTTCCCTGCATTCATCCTTGTTGATGATAAGGGCAATGATTTCTTTAAGACCTTGAAGCCCTGGACACCATGCGCAAAATAAGCATCATTTGCCTGTTGGCTCTTTTATTGCTGCCACTCTCTAACCATGCACAGCGTGAGTTCACGCTGTTGCATGGTGATTGTTTGCCCGATAGTCCCGATGACGCCATGATGAGTCATAGGGCTGGTAGGATGAAACTTCCCGCAGTGAGGACGAATTGGAATCCGGAAAAGACCTACAGGCAATTGGTGATTCTTGTTGAATTTTCTGATACACCTTTTAGTTATGCCAGTGATGTGAGCACCTTTTATAATAAGATGTTCAATGAGCCTGGCTTCAATAACGATAAAGGACCTGGCTGTGTGGCTGATTATTTCCGCGACCAGTCGAATGGGATGTTAAACCTGCAGTTTGATGTCTATGGTCCTGTGAAGGTTAGTTCGTCTTCTCAACCGTATGCGAATCCCACGACAGGTACAAGAAACTATGGTAGGGATGTCTTGATTGAGGCTACGAATAAAGTGATAGCAGATAATCCGAATATGGATTTCTCTGTGTACGACTGGAATGGCGATAGGCACATCGAACAGGTTATTTATATCTATGCAGGATATACTGGCAATTTGAATACTGAAATCGCATATGGGCATATCTGGCCAAACACGTCTTCGTTTAAGACGATAACAACCCCCGATGGCTATAAAATAGAGAACTATACATGTAGTGGTGAGGTGTGGCCTACGAGTAAACCCAGATCCTGCGGTATAGGAACTGTATGTCATGAGTTTACGCATTCCTTGGGATTGCCAGATATCTATCCTACAGTCGACACTGCCGGATATTCTGTTTGTGATGAGTGGGACCTCATGGATGGTGGCAACTTTACTAATTATGGATGGTGTCCGCCCAACTTCACACCAATAGAGAAATGGATATTGGGGTGGCTCTCGTTTACAGACTTGGAAAATCCTGCCACTATTACAGACTTGAAACCTGTATCCGAAGGTGGCGTGGTCTATCGTATCAAACATTCAGACTCGGAATGGCTCTTGCTTGAGAACCGTCAGCAGCGAGGATGGGACGCATGTGCACCAGGTAAAGGATTGGTCATCTATCATGTTTACTATGATGGCTCTATATGGAGTGGTAACACAGTAAACAATAACGCAAATAAGCGTCGTTTTGAGTTGGTTCATGCCGACAACATGGACTATGATGCATGGGATGATTATTTGAAAATGAAGGGACTGAGCACCTATGTGGCAAGTCCACGGATGTATAACCGCCATCTCAGTACGTCGCCTTATCCCTGGACTACTGATTCTACCTCTTTTATTAATAACGAACTGACAGAGACATCGGTTCCTGCGCCTAAGATGAACTATCCTAACTTGTCTGGTGATTACCTGTTGAATAAGCCTTTCACGAATATTCAGATGACGGAAGACGGGTTGATTTCGTTTGATTTCATGGGAGGTGATAAGACAGGTATTGAGCAGGTAAAACCTCAGACTAAGAACCTCCAGTCTCAAACCTATGACATTTTAGGACGTCGTATCTCAAGTGTCTATGGTAAGGGCATCTTCATTCAGCGATACGCTGATGGCACAATCAAAAAGCACTATAAGAAAATGTAGTAATAAACTTTATATTTATTAACTTTTAAACAAACTAAATTTATGAGATTAATTATTGAACCGAATTATGATTTGATGTCACAGTGGGCAGCAAATTATGTGGTTGCAAAGATCAATGCAGCAAAGCCAACAGCTGAGAAACCTTTCGTGCTGGGACTTCCCACAGGATCATCTCCAATCGGTATGTATCGTGGTTTGGTGAAGGCTTACCAGGAGGGTAAGGTTTCATTCAAGAATGTTGTTACCTTCAACATGGACGAGTATGTAGGTCTGCCCGTGGAGCATCCCGAGAGCTATCACTCTTTTATGTTTACTAACCTGTTCAATCATATCGACTGTCCAAAAGAAAATATCCATATCCTCAATGGTAATGCACCTGATCTGGTTGAAGAGTGTGCTAATTACGAGAAGGAAATCGAGAAATTTGGTGGTATCGACCTGTTCCTTGGTGGTATCGGTCCTGATGGTCATATTGCATTCAACGAGCCTGGTTCTAGTCTGACCAGTCGTACGCGTCAGAAGACCCTGACAACTGATACGATTATCGCTAACTGTCGTTTCTTTGATAATGACGTGAACCAGGTGCCTAAGACAGCTCTCACCGTAGGTGTAGGTACTGTTATGGCTGCTAAGGAGGTGATGATCCTGGTGAATGGTCATGCTAAGTGTCGTGCTTTGCAGGCTGCAGTTGAGGGAAGCGTCAACCACATGTGGACGATCTCTGCTCTACAGATGCACCAGCATGGTATCATCGTGGCTGATGATGCTGCTTGTGAAGAACTGAAGGTTGGCACCTATCGTTACTTCAAGGATATTGAGCGCAATAACCTTTTGTAAAGGTAAAAAGGTAAAAAAGTAAAAATGTAAAGAATTAAGAATTGAAACTATATCCACTTATCTTTCAGCCTAACTTGCACGAGGTAGTGTGGGGAGGCGATCGTCTTTGTCAATACAAAAAACTGCCTGCCTCTGATGCACCTATCGGTGAGAGTTGGGAGGTAAGTGCCGTACCATCGAGTCCCAGCATCATTGCCAATGGCGAGTATGCGGGTCGTGACCTGATATCTGTTATCAATGAAGCCCCAGAGGATATCCTCGGACAGGCTGTCAACGAGCGTTATCATGGTCAGTTGCCCCTGCTGGTGAAATTCATTGATGCACGTCGTGACCTGAGTATTCAGGTACACCCCAATGATGAGATGGCGCAGCGTGAGCATGGCAAGATGGGAAAGAGTGAGATGTGGTATATCATCGATGCTAAGCCTGGGAGTTATCTCTATGCTGGATTCAAGCAGGAGATAACCCCCGAGGCTTACAAACAGCACGTTGCCGATGGCACCATTACGGAGGTGTTGGCACGTCACGAGGTGAAGACAGGTGATGTGTTCTACCTGCCTGCAGGACGTGTACATGCTATTGGTGCCGGAATTCTGTTGGCCGAGGTACAACAGTCATCAGATGTGACCTATCGTATCTTCGACTATAACCGTCCGGGTATGGATGGTAAACCGCGTGAACTGCATACCGAACTGGCTTCGCAGGCACTCGACTATCATGTGGAGAGTGAATATCGTACCATCTATGACGAGAATATCAACCGTGCGAATCTGATTGTTGACTCACCTTATTTCAGTGTACGTGTCACGGAGACACCGGATACGTTTCATCGTAACCTGCTGAAATATGATAGTTTTGTCATCACCATGTGTATTGAGGGCGACTGTCATATCCGTCTGCGTGCCACGGGTGAGGAGTTCCTGTTGCGCGAGGGAAATAGTGTGTTGATACCTGCCGTCTTGGCTGATTATGATGTGATACCCCTGAAACTGAGCACCCGCTTCCTCGATGCTTTTATCGACAATATGGATAAGAGTCTCGTGGGTAAGGTCACCCGTTTCCTCCACATCTAAACCTATCATTCTTTATGTCCAAAATAGTATTGTCCGCGTTTGCGGGTAATACTGCCGTAGTTGATGGCATGTTGCGGACAATGATGATAGCAGGCCAGACAGTTGGTGCATGAGTCGTCGTGCTGCCAGGTAGGTATACCGTCTTTTATCAGAAGGTCACCTGTAGGACAAACCTTTTCACATTTGCCACAATGGATACACAGATCTGTATCTACAGTGAATTTCTTGTCCGTTATCATATAGTTGTTGAAATAGGCACCAATCACATGCGAGAAAGTCCAGGGTGTCAGTCCTCGTTGAGTATGCACCTCATCCACTTTCTTTTCCTTAATCATCTCGATGTATCTGTCCAAGTCCTCACTGGCCTTACTGATTTTCTCGTGTTCGCGCTGAGGCGTGTCTGTGTACATAAACGGTAAGCAGACGTATGATTCCGGCATGATGAGTGAGAAGGCACTATCCAGATGCAGCCCTTTCTTCCTGAGGTCCTTGTCAAGCATCTCCATCGTTCGTCCAATACTGTCACCGCAGGTCACAAGGGCATATGTGAAATTATAATTTATAATTTTGAATTTAGAATTACAGATGAACTCCCTGACGATATGGGGTGGTTGCCAACCATGAACGGGGAAGCAGAATCCCAGTCGTTCACCTTCCTGCAACGTATATTCGCATTTGCCCTTCTTCATCTCGTCGGGGATGAAGAGCAATTTTTCACCCGTCTCTTGCGCCAGTCTTTCTGCCGCCCACCGGGTGTTACCTGTACCTGAGAAATAGAAAATCATGCTGCAAACTTATAAAAAAAAACTGAGATGAACAAATAAAACAAGTATAAAGCCGTTATATCATCAGTATGAACATTCATCCAGTAGCATTTTTTCGTTCGCCGTTGACTTCAAAATTTGGCATTCCGCGCCAGAGTGGTCTGGCGGATGAACTCATTGGTACCATCGTTTTGGCACCTGAATACAGACGTGAAGAGGCTGTGCGTGGTCTGGAAGCCTTTGATTACTTGTGGCTTATCTGGGAGTTCTCAGCTAACCCACATGAACAGCAAGGGTTGACGGTACGTCCTCCTCGTTTGGGGGGCAACGAAAGGGTTGGCGTCTTTGCTTCCCGTTCACCCTTCCGTCCAAATCGTTTAGGACTCTCGTGCGTACGTATAGAAAAGGTGGAGATGACGGAGAAGGACGGACCTGTGATTCTGGTGCGTGGTGCTGACCTGATGGATGGCACACCAATCTATGACATTAAGCCCTACGTGACCTATGCCGATAGTCATCCAGAGGCCAGGAGTGGATTTGTGGATAAGACAGAATGGAAGCCCTTGCAGGTGGAGATACCGCAAACACTTTCCCGTCTTTTCTCGGAAGGAGAATTGAAAGGCTTACGTCAGGTGCTTAGTCAGGATCCGCGTCCACGCTATCATGATGATGCAGAGCGTATCTACGGCATGCCGTTTGCAGGCTGGGATGTACGTTTCCGTGTAGCAGATGATGTGGTTACTGTCGTTGAGGTTCATCGAAACTGATACTCACTTTCTCAAATCCCATAGCCGTCAGCAGGCGTCGTATCTGTGACTCTGCCAGTTGACGGGTGCCTTCACGGGTGGCAGGTGTGATACAGCGTTTTTTCATCTTCATACGAGCACGCTCATAGAGAGCCTGTCGGTCTTTGTTTGACCATGAGCCCGACTCATGGAACGACTTCGTGCGAGCCTCGTCAATGAAATGATTATCAAGTAGTGTGATATGTGGCAGACGTACAACCAGTGAGTCTTCGCGCTTCGAGATACGTGAGGCGTCAAAATCGCTGAGGTCCAGTCCTAAGCGGATTGTACCATAATAGATGCGTACCAGGTGGTCATCAGAGAAGAAACCCTTGCGAACGGTATCTACCAACTCCTCATCATTGATAGCCATAAACTCCCATTGGCCTATACGACGAATGCTCTCTATCTGCGAGGGCGTCATGATCATTTCCGACGTGTCTTCTGAGTGTAAGCCAGGCAGACGGTCGGATAGCTTATCGAAGAAAAATAGTCCGATAAGTCCAAGTGTCAGGATGAATACCAATACGATGGCAGCTATGCCTCCGCAGGTAAATAATTGTTTCTTGTTATGCTGATCCATAGTGCTACTCTAGTCTGCGAATTAAGTCATGCGGGTTATAGTCAGAACGGAACTGGATGGTGATATCCTGCTCACGGAACCCCATCTGAGTGATGATAGGTACCAGAATACGTACGGCATCTTCACGTGCCATCCGCTCAATACCCAACTCTGGAATTTCGGCAATAATAGCTTTGCGCCCCTGATTTTCAAAGGCTACCATCTCTTGATCCGTGAAGTCATCGCGGAAGCCTGTTACGAACTCCTTGATATTCTCGTGGTCTATCTCGGTACTGGTCATCATGATAGCAGGGTCGGGTAGGGTAACGGTAATCTTCTCGCCCTGTCGCTCAATATGGTGCTCCCTGATTTGGTTCATGTCGATATACCCTTTCAGTGTGGCATTGATAGGGATGATGATCTTGCGATCGCCAAAGACGTTGAGACTGACAGAGATGCCGAAACCGCTAATCTGACGGTTTGACTCACACGACACCAGTTTGTGAATGCGATACTCCGTAGTGTAAAGACGTGAGCATCGCTGAATCTGCGTCACCAGCAGGGGTATGCTGTCTATGGCATGCTCTTCTGCCAAGTTGGTTTCCTCTTTCTGGCCACAACTTGCAGTAAGGAGCATCAACAGGCTTGTAAGTATCAATCCTATAGGCTTTTTCATATCAGATAATCCTTCTTCTGAATTGCAAAAATACAAAAAAAGGAGAATAAAAATGATAATTTATGAGTTTTTTTGCATCTTCATTAAACTTTTCTTTTATTGTTGCGTCATAAAGATAGTTACTTGCAAGCGAGGCATCCGGAGGCTGAGCGGCAACTCAAGAATTAAAACTAGAAGTCAAATTTAAAACTATTGATGAAAATGAAGAAACTTGTTTTAACAATGATTGCAATGGTGACCATGAGCCTTAGCGCTATGGCACAGGATACAGTCCAGGTACGTCGACAGTTCAACCCCGAACAGATGGCAAAGATGCGTACGGATGCTACAGTACAGAAATACGGATTGAACAAGGAGCAGGCAAAGAAACTGTTAGACCTGAACACCCGTTTCGCAGATAAGATTCGCCCCATGGGCCCAATGGGGGGCCAGCGTCGCGGTGGACAGCGTATGCAGGGTGACAGACCTCAGAGAATGAATCCCGATAGCCTGAGAGCACAGGGTCCACAAGGTCAGCGTCGTGGTCCCGGACAGCGTGGCGGTTTCAATCGCGAGGAGATGCAAAAGAATATGGAGGCCTATAATAATGAGCTGAAAGCCATACTGACTCCCGAGCAGTATGAGGCTTATCAGAAGGACGAGCAGCACAACCGTCGTCAGTTCAATGGTCCCCGTAGAGAAAGACCAACACAAAGACAATAAGATAATAAATGATTTTTTCATAGTGATTAGGTAAATTAGTTTTTCAGTGATGACAATACGCCCGCTACATAAAATAGTGGGCGTTTTTTTGTGCCGTCTCGTTTTTTTTCTGTAATTTTGCCGAAAATTATGAATATGAAAAGCTATATACCTTTTTTAATGGTTGCAGGTCTCATCGCTTTTGGTGCCTGCAAGGAGAAGAAAGAATCTACAGATATCATCACTACGAAATATGTGCCTAAGAAACTTCAGGCTCCTATCGCCATGCCTGTAGATACGAAGACCACGCATATCACTTGGCAGGACAAACCCTATACGGTGCAGATAGACCGTGTGTCTGACGACAGTTTGAAGCACGTGAAGGATGAGTATGGTCAGCCGTATATTGACAACCGTGTCAGCTTGACTATCCTGCGTCAGGATGGTAGCGTGTTCTTCAAGAAAGAATTTACCAAGGCTTCGTTCAGTTCCTATATCGATGATACATTCCGTAACAATGGTATTTTGGCGGGTATCCAGTATGACGAGATTGACGATAATGGATTGGAGTTCTCTGTCGTCGTAGGTATGCCTGATGCGCTTGATGATGTCTTTATTCCCTTGGAACTGGTCATTGACCGTCAGGGAACTGTCAGCATCAGTCGCGATGATGATATGGATATGCTCGACTACGACGATCGCGAGGATAATTTCGACGACGAGGGCGTATAAAGCATTATATGCTTGCCGATATCAGACTATGCCAGGCCTCCGCAAGGTCTGGCATTTTTGCAAAGATCAGGTTGGCACCAGCTTCGGCCAGCACTTTATCAGGCAGAGGACCGGTATTGACGGCAAGGGTGAAAATCTGTGCTGCTACGCCTGCCTTCACGCCAAGTGGTGCGTTCTCTACGACAAAAGCTTCCCAGGGCTTCAGGTTACCACACTTCTGTAAGCCCATCAGATAAGGGTCGGGATTGGGTTTGCCACGCTTCACGTCATAGGCCGTTACGATATGGTCTTCACTCAGATATTTTCCAAAATCCTTGAGCAGACGGTTGATCAGTGGACGCTGTCCGCTACCAGTCACCACACCGATGGTCAGCCCGTCAGCATGGATCTGTGCCATCAGGTCCAGTACACCCTGCATCACGTTCGTCTCGGGTAGTGCATGAAACTGACGTGTCTTCTCGTCGTACATCCGTTGGGCTTCCGCCTCATCGATATCTCGTCCTTGCTGTCTTTTCACCATCATGCGGATAGTATCTACGCCGCGAGCACCCTCTGTGGCATAGGCGTCGTCTACAGTCATCTTAATGCCAAACGTAGCCATTGATTTCTGCCAGGCTACGGCATGATGCGACATCGAGTCATAGAGCACGCCGTCCATATCGAAAAGCACGGCTTTGGGGCGAAGTGCCTCAAAACCGTGTTTCTCTAAGTATTGCTGAATAGCTTGTTTCATTAATCCTTGTTATGCTAGTTGTACTAGTTTGACTAGTTCCAACTAGTTTTACTTTTCACTTTCAAGGCGAGCCTTGATAGCCTTTGAGTCTTCCTCGTAGCCGGGCTTGTCGAGCAGGGCAAACATGTTCTTCTTGTAAGCCTCCACACCAGGCTGGTTGAATGGGTTCACACCGAGCACGTTGCCACTGATGCCGCAACCAATCTCGAAGAAGTAGATCAACTGACCGATATAGTATTCGTTGAGCTTAGGCACGCTGATGCGGATGTTGGGCACACCACCATCTACGTGAGCCAGACGAGTACCCAGCTCTGCCATCTTGTTCACCTCGTCCACACGCTTGCCAGCCAGGAAGTTCAGACCATCCAGGTTCTCCTCGTCGCTGGGGAACAGCAACTTCTTCTCGGGCTCCTCGATAGAGATAACCGTTTCGAAGATGGTGCGCTCGCCGTCCTGAATCCACTGACCCATAGAGTGCAGGTCGGTAGTGAAGTCAACAGAAGCAGGGAAGATACCCTTCTTGTCCTTACCCTCAGACTCTCCGTAGAGCTGCTTCCACCACTCGCTGACGAAGTGGAGTTTAGGCTGATAGTTCACCATGATCTCAATCTTCTTGCCGCTCTGATACAGACCGTTGCGCACGGCAGCATACTGTGCAGCGAGGTTTTCTGCGAAGGGCACATCCTTGCCGCAAGCCTTCTCCATATCCTGAGCACCCTCTACCAGAGCCTTGATATCGAAACCTGCGCAGGCAATAGGCAGCAGGCCTACAGGTGTGAGCACAGAGAAACGACCACCCACGTTGTCGGGGATGATGAAGCTCTTGTAACCTTCCTTGTCAGCACAGGTACGGGCAGCACCACGCTTAGCATCGGTCACAGCCACAATCACCTTCTTGGCCTCTTCCTTGCCGCGCTGAGCCTCACACTGCTTCTTCAGTAGACGGAAGGTCAGAGCTGTCTCTGTGGTGGTACCACTCTTTGAGATATTGATAACACCGAACTTCTTGTCCTTCAAATATTCGGTCATCTCGAACAGATAATCCTCGCCGATGTTGTTACCGGCAAACAGAATAGTAGAATTTTTCTTATCCTGTATAAGCCAAGCAAACGAGTTGCCCAGGGCTTCAATGACGGCGCGAGCACCCAGATAAGAACCACCGATACCAGCAACAACTACTACCTCACAGTTCTGGCGCAGCGTGTCAGCACAAGCCTGAATCTCTGCCAGGAAAGCAGGTGTGATAGAAGAGGGGAGGTGGAGCCATCCTAAGAAATCGTTACCAGGGCAAGTGCCGTTCTCAAGAGCTTCCTGTGCTGCCTTTACCTTTGGTTCAAAAGCAGCTACTGCGCCTTCTGCCAAGAAGCAGGAGGCCTTCGTAATGTCAAGTGTGATATTCTTCATATAGTTAATAATTATGTTGTTGTGCATAAAAACTTTGCAAAGATAATAAAAAAGAATAATCCGCGCAAATAATTCCTACTTAAAATTTGCACTTATTTCTGCTGATTTACAGATTTTTTTTGTACCTTTGCACCGCAAAAAAGTAAAGAATACACTGACAAAATAGTAATGAATAACATGAAAAAGAAGATTTTAATGGCTGTTGTAGCCATGATGAGCGTAGTAAGTATGCAGGCACAGAGTGATGATTTCTGTCGTCATGAGGTGGCCGTGAGCTTTGGTGCTGCTTCAAATTCAGACTGGGTTGATGCTTTGGGGCACATTACCACCGTTATGGTGACTGTTGGAGGCGTGAAGTATGAGAACGAGAAATACGCAGGTCCTTTCTCAGCAGAGTATTTCTATCATCCCAGCAAGATGATTGGACTTGGCGGTATCTTTGTCTATGGTCAGAACACGCAGGACGTGACGAGTGGTGGCACGAAGTTGGGTGAACTGACTCAGAGTTATTACACCCTGATGCCTGCTGTGAAGTTCAATTGGGTTCAGTCAAAATACTTTGGTCTCTATTCCAAATTGGGTGCTGGTGCAACCCTGCGTGCAGAGAAATACGATGATAATAGCGACAATGTGCTCCATTTCAACTGGCAGGCTTCGCTCCTTGGATTGGAGGCTGGTATCCCCACCGTACGTGCCTTTATGGAACTCGGTTGTGGTGAACAGGGTATCATCTCTGGTGGCTTGAGATATAAGTTCTAATAGGGCGAGATTAGATTGTCAATGAAGAAGGTTAACCTTGCCATTTTTGCATCGGGCGGAGGCACGAATTGTGAGAATATCATTCGTTTTTTCAAGGATTCTGAAGAGGTCTGCACGGCCTTGGTTGTCAGCAACAAGGCTGAGGCGCCAGTGCTAAGAAAGGCTCTGAAACTGGGTGTGCCTGTGCAGGTCGTTACAAAAGCAGAATTGAATGATGAAACGGTGATGATGCCTTTGCTGCAGCAGTATGCTATCGACTTCATTGTTTTGGCTGGTTTCCTTCCTTTGGTTCCTGATTATCTGGTTGAGGCTTATCCTCGTCGCATCGTGAACATCCACCCCTCATTGTTACCCAAATTTGGTGGCAAGGGCATGTGGGGGCATCATGTACACGAGGCGGTGAAGGCAGCAGGAGAAACGGAGACGGGTATGACCGTCCATTGGGTCACACCCGTCTGCGATGGTGGTGATATCATTGCTCAGTATCGTGTGGCGCTCTCGCCAGAGGATTCAGCGGAGGTTATCTCAGAGAAGGAACACGTGTTGGAGATGAATTACTTTCCGCTGGTCATCCTTCGCGTCTTGAACGAGACCTTCTAATTTTTACATTCAAGTTTCGCATTTGCTCACTCCTTAACTCCTAATATATCTCCTCAAACTTCTTCGTGTCCATCAGGTGACGGTCGGTCATCTTGATGTCTGGGATAACGGGCAGACACATGAACGCCATTGTGATAAATGGTGACTTCATCTTACAACCAATATCCTTCACCATCTCCTGAATGCACAGTGTGCGGAAGGCTATCTCATGACCACTCATGGGTGCCATCAGTCCGGCTATAGGCAGGGGTATGTCCAACATCTCGTCAGGGCCAACCACAACTTGTCCGCCCTGCATCTCTACGATACGGTTGATGGCTTTCACGATATATTCGTCGCTGGAACCGATAGCCACGATGTTATGACAGTCGTGGGCCACGGAACCTGCAATGGCACCTTCCTTGATATCGAAGCCGCGTACCAGTCCCACCACAGGTTTGGCACCACGCACATAACGATTATAAACCACAATCTTCTGTACCTCTGTCCACGGATAACGTGAGTCGAACAGGGGATTACCCGTCAGCACCACCTCGTCGTGCTCCGTCAGCAGACTACCATCCGAGGCATGGATGATGTGTACCGTGTCGCCCGGCTTCAGGTCGATGTCGATATCTGAAGCCGTGATAGGCACCGCTACGAAATTGTTTGGGAAGTTCATATCCAGGATATGGTCTTCCAAATCGCTATGGTTAGAGGGCAGACTGGCGTTGTAGTTGAACACCTCCTTGCCTTGAATCACCGTACTCTCCACACGGAAATGAGGCGTGATGCAATCTACGGTGATGAAGGTGGCAGGATCGCCCACCTGTAGCAGTCCCCAGTTCAGATTATAGTGCTTCTGAGCATTCACGCAGGCAGCCTGCAGCACATCCCACAGCTCATACCCATCGGCCAGGGCACGCTTTACGATAAGATTAATATGTCCGCGCACGAAGTCATCTGGGTGACAGTCGTCCGTGCAAAGCATCACCATATTGGGACTCTCCTTGATCAGCGGACTGAGCAGTTTGTAGTCCTTGGCGGCGCTACCCTCACGGATAATCACCTTCATGCCAGCATTGATACACGAGCGTCCTTCATCCAGTGTAGAGCATTCATGATCGGTGGTGATGCCAGCTCCGGCATACTGGTCGCGCTGACGTCCTGTAAGGCCTGGTGCATGACCATCCACAGGTTTTCCGTGGCGACGTGCAGCTTCTATCTTCTTCATCACTTCTTTGTCGCCAGCCAGTACACCTGGATAATTCATCATCTCTGCCAGGAAGCCGATATCCTCACGAGCCATCAGCGTCTCCGTGTCTTTTGCATCGATCACGGCGCCGCTGGTCTCTACATCACCACCCACGGCAGGCACACAACTGGGTGCACCGAATAGGAAGTTAAATCTCGCCTCCTTTCCGGAGCGTATCATGTAATCTACACCCTTGATGCCCAGTACGTTACCAATCTCATGTGGGTCAGCCACCACACCTATCGTACCATGACTCACCGCGATGCGTGCAAACTTATGCGGCACCATCATGCTACTCTCTATATGCACGTGACTATCTATAAAGCCAGGCATCACGTATGGCCAAGGCTTCTCCTGTTCTGGTAGCATGCAACGCTTCATCTCAGCTATCTTCCCATCCTTGATAATCAGTTCGCCATCGTAAATCTCTCGGCGCATCACGTCAACGATATGTCCTTTCGCGTTCTCCATAACCTTCTTAACTTCCCTTCTTAAAATAGTCATTATAGACCTTGATACTAAAGACGATGCAACTGCAAATCGTTGTAATCAGGTTGGTGATAAACATTGACCAGATGATGTCTGGTTCGTGTAGAAGGCCTTGTAGCATAAAAGCAAAACTACCTATGCCCATCATCAGAAATGTGGGCAGGGCGATGCCGTCAGTATTGCGGGTTCGAATGGTTTGTATGGCTTGAGGCAGATACCCCAATATCATGCCAATAGTAGCAATGTAGCCACAAATCTCAAAAACGATTCCTTGTTCCATAGTAGTTGATAGTAAAAGTTATTCTGTGTGCAAAAATAAATAAAAAGTCTGATGAAACAAAGAATTTGTCGGTATTTTTTTAATGGTAATCATATTGTAAACGCGTGCATTTCTCTTGTTTATTGGGGAAATTTAAAAAAAATAATTGAAATAAATCGGTATTTTATGCGGGATTTTGTAAAAAAGTTGTAATTTTGTAGTCGTTATTATTAACCGAATAACTATTTTTTAGTCCGATATGAACGCGTTGGATAATGCTAGTATCAAGGATGAAAATAGCAAAGGCTTTACCTCCTTTGCCCTCCCCGAAGCCATAAACACAAAGACCGGGGTGTCGGTAAGATATGCTCCGGGCGAAGACAAGACATGGTATGTCCTCCGTATCAAGTACGGACAGGCGCAGGTAGTTGCCGATGCTATGATTGAAGACGGTACCTATGTCTATCTGGCCCAGGTCTGGAAAGATATCCGCGATAAAGAGACCGGTAAGAAGCAACGGAAGCTGTTTCCCTTCATGAACCTTCTGTTTGCATACGTTACTGCACAGGAAGCCGAAAACTATGTCAAGTATTCCCAGGTATCCCAGTACACCACTTATTATTATAACCATTTCGTAACGGATGCAAATGGCTATAACCCACCGCTAACGGTCAGCACAAGGGAATTGGCACCTTTCATCAAGGCTACAGCCCTGCTTGACGAGCATGTGATGGAGGTTGATTTGACAACTTGCCATTTCGTATCCGATGATTTGGTACGTGTCACCGCAGGTCCCTTCGAAGGCATCGTAGGACGCGTCGCCCGTGTTGCCCGTCAAAAGCGCGTGGTCATTCATATCAAGGGCCTGCAGTCCGGCTTGACCACCGCCTATATTCCACCTTATTATCTTGAAAAGATTTGATAGAATTCGTGGCTCTTATGTGATTTGTATTTTTAATTTGCATAATCCTGAGAATCGTTGTATCTTTGCACCTGATTTAGAAGATTAAAAAGAATGGAAACAACACGCAAATATCCAGTAGGCATACAGACCTTTTCAGAGATAATCCGCAATGGCCTTGTCTATGTTGATAAAACAGATTTAGTTTGGCAGCTGGCAAACTATGCCAAGTATATCTTCTTGAGTCGCCCCCGGCGTTTCGGAAAATCACTGCTCACCACAACCCTTGCATCCTACTTTAGTGGAGAGAGAACTTTGTTCGAGGGACTGAAAATCATGAACATGGAGCAACATTGGGAACAGTACCCAGTGATACGTCTCGATATAAGCATGGCAAAGGGGCAAGGTTCTGCGACAGCTTTGAGGGATAAGCTGCAGCTAATGCTTCTTCCCTATAAGGAGGAATATGGTAGTTTGGCGGAAGAGAAGACTCCCGGAGGTGCTTTAGCAGGTTTGATTCGCAGAGCATATAAGCAGACTGGCAAGCAGGTTGTTGTCCTCATCGATGAGTATGATGCCCCACTTCTGGACGTACTCCATGAAAGCGAACTGTTGGATGCCCTGCGCAATGTGATGCAGGAGTTCTACCAGCCGCTAAAATCCAGTGAGGCCATGATAAAGTTTTGTTTCATTACGGGCATCACCAGACTAAGCCAGATGAACATTTTCTCCACGCTTAACAACCTGACAAATATTTCATTGCTTCCTAAGTTCGCTGCCATCTGTGGCATTACAGAAGAAGAGTTGCACAATTCTTTAATAAAGGACATTGCGATTCTGGCAGAAAGCTATGAATGCAACACAGAGGAAATGAAGAACATGTTAAAAAAGCGCTATGACGGGTATCATTTCTCTGGAAAGTCGCCTGACATCTATAATCCATACAGCCTTTTAAGTGCTTTTGCCAATCAGAAAGTGAGTAATTATTGGTTTGAGACAGGTACACCAACATTCCTCATAAAGATGATGCGAAAATTCAAATACGACATCACTTCTGTGGATGACATTGAAAGCACTGACTATGCCATCAACCGTCCTACTGAGGCAATGACAACGATGGTACCGCTGCTATATCAGAGCGGTTATCTAACTATTAAAAAATATGATAGAGAAGGAGATATATATACCCTTTCGATTCCTAATCAGGAGGTTCGTATAGGTTATTCTGATGGTTTGCTGCCGGCATATGCAGGATTAGAGGGAGAGGATGTGCAAACTGGCTTTGCCTTGAAATTCTGGCGTGCGCTGAAACGAGATGATATCCAGCAGGCCATGCTTGAGATGCAGGCCTACATGGCCAGTATTCCCTATGTTGAGGGCTTTAAGAAAAAACTTGCGGAGGCAGCCACAGCCGAAGGCTTCTACGAATACACACTATATCTCATCTTCTCCATGCTCAACGTGTATGTCCGCACACAGGTAAAATGCGCAGGTGGTCGTGTTGACATGGTCGTCTGGATGCCCGACACCGTTTATGTATTCGAGATGAAGGTCAACGGCACCGCCGAGGAAGCCCTTCTCCAGATAGACACACATGATTATGCCTTACCTTATCAGACCGACGGTTGCAAAGTAGTTAAGATCGGTGTTAAGTTCAATGCCGAGACCCGTGTGCCTGAGGAATGGATAGTTGGATAATCATCAACTGCCAGATAGAGATAATGATGACAGGAATTCTATTTGCTGCCAAAAGTATGCTTATTCCGCTAGGATACGTTGTCGTAAAAAAAATTAACAGAATTCGTGGTCATCATGGCAAAATTAGGGCAAAATGTTTGAAATCGTATCAAGGGACGGGAGTAATCTCCAAAATGAACATATGTTCGTATGGCCATGAACATATGTTCCTCCCCCCAATGAACATATGTTCGTGACGCGATGAACATATGTTCGTTGAAAATAGATGTGAGTTTGATGGAATTCGCTGATTTTTAGGGGTAAGCGGTCATTTTAGACCGTATTGCGTACCTAATATATAATGATTATCTTTGCGGCGTATATCCAAAACGCAACAAAGAATGATCGACAAAAAGAAAGAAGGAGGCTTCTACGCCTCAAAAGTAAGACTGTTTCTCAATGAGTACGATGGGATACCGCTGGAGGAGTTCTGCAAGGCAGAGAAGGTCAGTTACAACAAGATGCTTAACTGCCT
>Ga0310691_10001903_pt1 | contig 29834 bp, 47 predicted proteins | sample 176DNAGHGlowgp2_FD_203887 | JGI IMG/M metagenome (GOLD analysis project Ga0310691, IMG submission 203887) | Sheep rumen microbial communities from Palmerston North, Manawatu-Wanganui, New Zealand - 1766 DNA GHGlow gp2 (v2) (version 2) | ecosystem: Host-associated > Mammals > Digestive system >... | reverse complement strand
AATAAGGCTAGAAAGTTAATGAAATAACAATTAATTAAAATTTATGTTTAGAAATGAAAAATAGTGACATAAACATTAACATAAATCCTCAGTCTGAGGAAAAGAAAGAGCCTATTTACACGCAAGTTGGGAAAAAGATAAGTAGTACTATTGCAAATGCAAAATGGTCTAAGATATTTAAAGTTTATTTTGTTACGTTTTTCTTTCTAGCCACAGGATTATTTTTTTATTTTTCTTATCGTGCAGTTAGTGATGATGATGTTATAAAACAAACTGCATTGAAAATGGCAAGCTCTGAAAAAGAGGAAAACATTAGGGATTATATAGTTACGCCTAAAATCCAACACGACTTGGATATTTTAGTTTATACCATAAATGCTGATAGGGCATTTCTTTTTGAATTACATAATGGTAAGAAAAACACAAGTGGTCTTCCATTTCGTTTTGCTGACATGACATATGAAGAAACAAATGAAGATAGAAAAATTGATAAAGTGGCTATGGATTTCCAAGACATACCATTGACTTTATACAAATATCCTCATTATCTTCAAAAAAAGAAAATGATAATCGGAACAGTTGATGAAATTGAAGAAGTTGATAGGGATTTTGCTAAACACATCAGAGATATTGGTGGTGTATATCTTGGAATGATATATATATCAAACAGAGGTATTCCGTTGGGATTCTTATGCGTTTCATATCATAATATGAATGATGTGCCAAGTAAAGATGTTATAGACAGAAAATTGAGGGAGCATGACCAGTCATTAAAGCAATTATTGGATTTAGAGACACAAATTAACACTGAAAATGATGTTACAGATGAAGTTTAAAGAATTAACACATAATAATAAATTTTTATGGTTTTTAAACACCATAATGGTGACATTATGGCTGTTATCCATATTGTTTATGCTCAAATGCTATAACGAGAAAGTCAGCAGCACAAAAAGGCTAGTTGATGAAATTGAGTATAAAGATAGTATGAACAGATATAATAAATTATATTATGATGCTCAATTCAAAGATTTAAAAAAGACAAACAGAGAGTTGTATGATTCTTTAAAAAATTGTAAAGATGAGATAGGATATTTGGTTCAATTTAAATACAATAAGGAATATTCTACTGGTGTTGTACACGTTCAAAAAGATACTTTAAGGGATACTGTTTTTCAAGGTATAAATGCAGAACCTAGAACTTTTGAATATAACAGTGAACCCAATGATACGTTCCAGTATAAACTTAAAATAAATTCACAAACAGAACCAAATTGGTATTCTCTTAACGCTAAGTTCTCTGATAAATTCACTATTGTAAATAAAGAAGATGGGAACGGATTTAATCACATAACAATAGGAAGCAGTACTAGTGGGGACATATCCGATGTTACAGTTTTCAAGAAGAAAGAAAAAAAGGGATTTTGGAAAAGGTTTTCATTCGGCCCTGGCGTAACAGCAGGTTATGACCCAATAAATAAAAATTTTGGAGTTGTTGTCGGAGCGACAGTTTCATATGATTTAAGCGGCAATGGTAGATAAAAAAAGACAGTTTGAAATAATCAATACTAATAATCCATTCAATCCAAGTTTGGGAGAGCATACATGGATTAGAAGCGTTAACGACATAAACACTTATGAAGAGGCGTGGGAAAACGAAGGAGAAATATATGAGATAACGCCAGATTTCTCTAAAGAAGATGCAATAAAGGCATTGAAAAGTGGCATTATTACCGTGTATAGTTCCTACCCGATTAAACAAGGTATATTTGTTACCCCATCTAGGATGGAAGCCCAAAGTTACGCTGGTGGCAACAGAGTGTTTTCCAAAACTGTTAGATTGAGTGATGTTGCTTGGATTGACCCAATGCAAGGACAATATGCCAATATTAATGAAAACAAAAAGTATATGAAAAAGATAATTAGATTGACAGAATCAGATTTACGAAGAATAGTGTCGAACTCTGTTAGAAGAGTACTGAAAGAAGGATATAATCAATTTTCGGATGGGGATTTTGCTAGTGAGGGGAATCCATATGAATTGGAAAATGACAATGTAGACCCAACAGCAGATGTGTCTCATATAACCCCTAACGATTTAAGAAGAGTATATGTATGGGATACTGGAGATTCATACTATGAGTTTGAGGCTGATTATGGAGAAGGAGTGAGTGAGGCAGTATCTTTTAGAGGCTCTTTTGATGGCGATTTTACAATAGATGATGTAGTATTGGGGCATAGTGGATTTGGACGCCAGATGAATCCAAATGACTTAAAAACGCAACAATTTGAAAATTGGTTTAACTCAACCCTTGGAGATAGATTATCAAGAATTATCTACCAGAAAATAGAGAGTGGAGATTTTGCAAACGATGCTGAAAGTGGTTATTAAATATGAAACAAATGCTTAACAAGACTTTAATTGTTAAGCATTTTTTTTAATTTTTATAAAATAAGAATATTTACTTAAATAAATAAAATAATTAGTTATGGAATTTAAAGAAGGAACTATCATAGTTACTAAAGATGGCGAATATCCACTGAAAAAAATGATGACTATGTATAATCCGTTTACGCTCACGCCAGTTACTATATTTATCATTGACAATAATGGTAAAGAAAGAAGCGTGACTGAAAAAGATGTGATTAGTGTGAAAAATAATGATAAAAATATGTTAGAACCATGATAGCAAGTTTAGTATTAGAATTGAAAGTTTTTCTTTTTATTATGGCAATATTTGCTGTATTAGTTGGTATTTTGCATACTGTTACAGTTTTTAGATTGCAAAGTGGAAAATTAATATCTTCTGAAAGAGGATTAATTACTTTCGGTTCTGCTGTAGCATATATAATAACAATGTTAATTTGTGGGTTTTAAATAGTATAATATGAAGACATTACAAGAGAGGATGAATGACATGAAGCCTTATTTTCGTGGAATTGAAATGTATAATGAGGCTATCATGGTAAAAGTTGCGTACCCTAATAAGTGGAAAGCATACCCAAGTGAAGATGGTAGGATTAAGATAACACCATCTGATAGTGACCCTAATTTAACCTATTATTATGCCGATTCAAAAGATACGACATATGAGGAAATGTTTGACCTCGTAGAACAGACGATTAAAGCAAATCAAGATATAGTGCTAAAACTTAAACTGTTAAGGGATAAAGTTGAGGAACTGAAGGAATTGTTCCAGAATACACCATATGATGACCTTTTGAATTTGCAATTTGTTGTGGGGAAGAAACCAAAACGTAAATACGTGAAAAAAAATAAGGTAGAAAAACTTGAAGCGGTTGAAGAGGAAAAAGAAATAACAAACGATAAAGAAGAAAATGAGATAGAAGAAAATGATTAATATTTTTATTTATATATTGTTTGCATATGGATTAAGCAATCTCTTAGTATTTGGTATGGGTCCGTATGATTTGCTTGAATGGATTCGTAAAACAGCGAAAAAGGTTTTTGGAAAGTTAGGCAATATGCTTGATTGTATGATGTGTACATCAGCTAATATAGGATGGGTTGCATCATTACTAAACATAGTATTTATTCCAACAATACCATTAACGCCAATGATGGTACTATATAGTGGTTTAATACCTTGGTATATAATTATATTTGGTGATTTATGCATAACAAGTGGAGCAGTCTGGCTAATTAATACGGTACAAGAAGCTTTGGAAAGGAGTAATGCATATGGAGAAGGAAATGAGTAGGGAGATACAATCTCTATATAGCGAGAAAAGGATGGATAGGTTGGCTTTAAAGGGCCATCAATGGACGATTGCGCAGCAGTTGAATGGCTCTATGGGTCAAGACATGAAAGACATTCTAGATGGTAAAAAAACTGTTAAGTTATCTTTCTGGGAAAAAATAAAACATAAAATAGATAGTCTTCTATGGAATTTAAGTTTGGAACAATGAGCATATCTGAATTGGGACAATTCATATCTGATAAGTTATATGATGATGGGGTGAAGGAGCAAGCTGTATTGACAGTCTATGTGAATAATGAAGAATTCAAGAAGGTTGATGAGGATTTGTATTATAGGAATAAGACAGATGAAAACCAAGAGTTTGTTCCGTCAGATGGGGAGATAATAGTTAATTTTGATAATGTGAAAATATTAATTAAGAGTGAGAAGTGATTCCCACTCTTTTTTATTATGGCCTAGTGTTATGCCTTGTAATTTTTCTGCGATTCCAGTGGGTTAACTCTTGTATTCTATCAATCCAATTGATTTTATATTTGCTGTGTGCAGTATCCCCCATAAATGCGATATATTTAATTTTACTATCAATGCACCATTTTTCAATTTGGTTATATAGTCTTATGCAATCGTTTTTGTTTTTACAGATGACCATTTCTAGGTTTCCGTTGCAGTCAATAAGAAGTTTGTTTTTATATATTTGGATTGATTTAAACATATATTTGTTTTTTGAATCTTTTTTAATTAGGTTATCAAAAATCCATTCAAATGTTTTCCTCTGTAGTTTTGGGTGATACCCATATACCCAAAATGTTTCTTCCATATTATAGTTTGCACGGTCAATGACAATCCAACCATCTTCAACAGTTTCATAGTTGGTGTATTGGCCATATTCATCCCTTATCTTGTTAACGTCACTATCCCCAAATTCCTTACATTTTATAATAATTAGTTCGTATTGTGATTCTACTATTACGTCTTTTCCGTTATTGTATTGGACTGGAAATTTGACTTTTTTATTTTCCTCCAAAAGTTCATTAAAACGTTTATATATTTTATTTTCAGTTTCTTCGCTGCAAATAGTTCTCAAACGTTTATTATGACTTGTAAGTATTATCGTATATATTTTTTTCTTATTTCTATGCATTTTTTACAAAAAATAATTTTGTTTTATTTTTGTTAAATATATATTTTGTTTTTTAACTTTTTTTATATATCTTTGCAAAAAGGTAAAAAAATAACAAAAAATAAAATAAATTTGTATGAAATTTTTTGAAACGAGCGCAGACATTGCGGAATTATGCCAATCTAAATGGGAAGAGACAAATCTTGCCCAAATGGGAATAGAACTTAAATTGCTTTCTGTAACAAAAGCAAAAAACATTCTTAAAGCATCTAAGGCTGGCGCAACAATCAATTATCTAACTAGGAAAGACGTTTTCCTAGTCATATATGAAGAGGCATTCGATAGACTTTCAGATGAGTTTAAAGAAAAATTGATTGAAGGTGCATTGAGTAATGTTAGTTATGACACCGAAAAAGATAAATTGAATGTTGAAACTGACATTGCGAAAGAAATGTTCAGAATGCGCAGAAAGTACGAAAATTACGTTGACATTATGGAGGCTTCATATCTCACTATTGAACAGATTGAGGACGAAGAGAGACAAAAGAAAGAGGAAGAGAAAGCGAGAAAGGCAGCTGCTAGAGAAGCAAAAAGGAGGAATCAGTAATGGGTAAGGTTGTTGGAAAAGCCCCACGTCCAAGGGGCAATAAAAATAGAAAAAAGAACAAGGTTAGGGAACAAGCGTTTAGGGAGATTGCTAAACAATATCCTAATCTTGTAGATTCTGAAGAAAAGAAAAAAGAATTAATGGACATCATTGGTAATATTGATGTTGCCGTTGATGGCACTGGACAAATGAGAATGTTTTACAAAGGAGAAGAAAAATAATATTTTTAAAGTAAATTAATAATGGCAAATTTGAACGCAAAGTGGCTGAATCTAGTATTCATCATTGACAAAAGTGGCAGTATGTATCCATCAACTGCTGATGTAATTGGCGGTTTTAACAAGATTATCGAAGAGCAAAAAGCAATCAAAGACGGTAAGGTAACTGTTTCTCTTTTTACGTTTAATGAGAAAGTTACAGAGGAATATCTTGGTGTAGATATTAATGATATTAAAGAATTTAACTATTCCGCTGGAGGTTCTACAGCAATGAACGATGGTATTGGCGTAGGTGTCTATAATGTTGGTAGATGGCTTCATGAGAAAGATGTAAATGGTGAGGAAATGCCAGGAAAAACACTTGTGGTTGTGATGACCGATGGTATGGAAAATGCATCTAAGGAATATACATTGAAACAGATTCAAGACACCATCAAGGAGCAAACAGAAAAGTATTCTTGGGAATTTATGTATCAAGGATGCGACATTACATCGTCAAAGGCTGCTGATGAACTTGGTTTCAAGTTTAAGACTTATGGTTCTAGAAAAAAATTCTCAAACAATTATGATATGATTAATTGCGCTGTCAGCAACTATAGAGGGCTAGCAAATGCTGGAGCTACAATGGATGAGGCAACATTTTCTTTTTGTAGTACACTTAATGAAGAGGCGTTGAAGGCAACAACTGAATACGAGAAGGAAATTGGTAAGAAAATTACATCAATTTAAATAAGGTGGGGGAGTTATACAGTTTTAATTCCCCCTATTAATAATTTATAAAACTGTATGGGTACAAAAAATGAACTACAAAAAATTGTTGGCGAAATAATTTTACTAACCGAAAAACTTAAAACAAAAAAAAGTAATATTGGTATTATTGATAAAAAAAATGATGAATACAACACTAAAACAATAACATTGTGTGGCGGTCTTAACGGATGCGGAAAATGGGGGGATTATTTTAATGATTTGGCTAGAATATTTACCAAATTAGATGAATTTGGATATAAAGCTTGGGTTATTAAACTAGACAATGATTGCCTTGATGATATATTTTATTGTACAGTTGGTATAGAGAAAAAAGAAGAAAAAAATGAGTGATATAAAATTACTTGAGAAAATAAAGAATTATGATAAACCTTGGTGTTATCAATACCAAAAAAGACTAGACACTTTAGAGGAAGATATGGCTAAATATGGATGGTCTAAAGAAGACATAGATAGTATATCACTTGATGATTTTGAATTTGCAAAAGTAGAGAGTAAAGAAGGAAAACAAGAGGCTTATAAATTTATTGAACGGTATGAATGGTTGGGGTCATGCAATGGTGTTTTTGTAAGTCATATTTTTTCTGCTAGATATAAAGGAATTTTAGGAGGCGTTATAATGTTCGCTATGCCATATGCTTTTTCCAAACTATTAGGAGATAATACTAGAGAATATGAAAGATTAATAGCAAGAGGAGCAAGCGCAAGTTTTACCCCTAAAAATCTTGGGAGCAAGTTTCTTATGTGGTGCATTAAATGGATGGTGAATAATACACAATATAGATTATTTACATGCTATTCTGACCCTAGCGCAAAAGAGGATGGTAGGATATATCGTGCGTTAAATTTTTATTATCTAGGAAACGGAACAGGACGTAAAATCATGTGTATCAACCCATATAATGCTAGTAGCGTCATTTCAGATAGACAATTCAGGAGCAGAAGCTTTTATAAACGATATGCAAAAGACCTAAATATTGAATGGCGTAATGATTGGAATAATGGGGATAAAATATATTGGGAAAAAATTCCGCACGGCATTGAAAAAAAACTCAAAGATTATTCTAAGGAAATGTATAAAAATGCCGAGAAAATAGAGGTCAATCCAAAAGGGAAATATGCGTTCGTTCTTGGCAGAAATAAAAAAGAAACAAAACAATTAAGGAAAAAGTTTTTAGAATTAAATATAATATATGACTACCCAAAAGAAAGGGGAAAATAATTGTTAAATTATAAATATATTGTTTTTATATGAATGAAATAGGTAGAGATTTTAGAAAATTTGCTATTAGCAACACAAATGTTAATGCAACAGTGTTAGATGACCAGATTAAAAAAAGTCAAAACATTATCACACCTTATATTTTGGAAGAAAGGCAGTTAAATGTTGCAACATTTGATGTATTTTCAAGATTGATGTATGACAGAATCATCTATTTTACTGGTGTAGTTGATGAAGACTCTTGTAACACAGCAGTTGCACAGTTGCTTTATTTGTCATCGACTGATGAAAGAGACATCAGCATGTATATAAATACTCAAGGAGGCTCTGTTGTAGATGGACTAGGTTTAGTAGATACTATGAACTATATCAATTGTGATGTTGCAACAACTTGCATTGGTATGGCAGCATCTATGGGTTCAGTTTTGCTGAGTAACGGTACTAAGGGTAAAAGATTTGTTCTACCTCATAGTAGAGTGATGATTCATCAAGTGTCCTCAAGTCAATCTGGAACTCTTGCCGACCTTGAAATAGAGATTGAGCAGACAAGAAGGTGCAAGAACGATGTATATAAGATACTTGCTGATAATACAAATCACTCATTTGAGGAAATGGAAAAACTTTGCGACAGAAATAATTGGTTTATCGGCAAAGAAGCGGTTGATTTGGGAATCGCTGATAAAGTGTTAATTAAATCTAAATAATTTGGTCTTCTCATCTTTTTAATATATATTTGCTCTGTTATGAAGAAGAATAAGATTTTTATGCCTCCTTATGACTATGATAATAGTGAATACGCAATAGATGGTGTAATGCCATTGAATTTATTTTTAGGAGGCAGTATAGACAACGGGAAAAGTATAAATTGGCAGAGTGCTCTAATGGATGAACTGTGTTCTAGCGATACGGTTCATCCTATTATGATTTATAATCCAAGGAGAGCAGAGTGGCCAAGTAGTGATAATAAAGAAGAAATTGTCAAACAGATTAATTGGGAATTATACCATCTTGAGAGGGCTGATTTAATAGTGATGAATATATTGGGGAATTCAAAATCTCCAATATCTCTTATGGAAATTGGTTTATTTGCCAAAGAACATAAATTAATCGTGTTTTGTAATCCTAATTTCTATAGATACGATAATGTAAGAATAGTGTGTGAAAGATATAAAGTTCCATTGTATGACACAAACGATATTTTAGTAATAAAAAATAAAGTTTTGCAGTTTGCAAATATGCATAAAAATGTGCGCTATATAACTTGTAATCGGTATGTTTAAAAATATTAAAAAAATTAAATACAAAAATTTTAAAATCTGGTTTAAAGACCAGATTAAAAGAAAAGTATGGTTTAAAAATTTTTTCATTACTAGAAATGCATGGGGGGCATTTTCGATTAATTCTCATATAAACCAACATACTAGTAAGGAAAAGGTTAAATACAATACAGTAGAAACAGCACGTAAAAGTGCTGAAAAAATGTCTGAAAAATATGGTGTGCATTTTTCATACTATAAATGTTTGTTTTGCGATGGATACCATGTTGGTAAAAATAGAGATAATAAAATAGAAGGATATGACAAATGACGTTCAAAAAATTTACAAAAGAGGAGAGAAGTACGTTTCCTTATTGGTGGAATCATTACTTGGCATATAATTGGGTTGCATGGAAATTAGGTGTATGGAAACCTAAATATCTTTTACATGACATTGAAAAACCTTGGTTAAAACTTATTTGGGGTGATTATAAAAAAGTACAGAAATGGCATAAACACCATAATAAACACCACATATTCTCTGGCCGTCATTACGGTCTTAATAAGGTTGATTGGCTTGCAGCAGTCATAGACTGGGAATGCGGACGATACACGAAATATGCTTGCCCTAGAAATGCAAGGGAAGAAGTAGATTATCTGCTAACGCAAGTTGATAAATATACAGATGACGAAAGAGAGGAAATAAGAAAAAATTGCTATCCAATTTTAAATTATCTTGGATTATGACGTTTAAAATTTTGATTGTGGCGTTGATTATAGTCATTGAATATGCAATGTTTGTATATATTCGCAAGATAAATGATGATTTTAATGAAAAATAAGTGTACTTAATTGCTAACGCATATTCTGATAAAATCTAATAAAAATACTATTGATTTTGTGACAAAAATCGTTATTTTTTAAATGTTAGAGATATTTATATATGAATAGCAAGATAAATAATACGAAAAAAACATTAAAAAATAAGATTAAAAAAAAAATGAAATATAATGGGAAAATTACTAAAGATGGAAGAAGCAGCCCAATATCTCAATGTGTCACAAGATTGCCTTCGCAAATGGGATAGGGCAAATAAACTAAAGCCACTTAAAACAGCTGGTGGGCATCGTAGATATGATACTGATTCACTTGATGAATTTTTAGGAAAGAAAAATGCTGTGAATTATGGTAACTTGTACGAACATCTATGCTCCGCACAATACATAGCACAGAAAATCAATGATGAAAATGCTGAAGAAATTGAGAAAATAAGAGTTGATGTCGGTGATAAGTTACTCAAACTACATGAAAAGGAAATGAAATGTTAAGAACGATAAAGATACGGTAAATATTGAATATTTTTTATTTCTTTGTATATATTTGTAATACAAAAGAAATAATTTTTTTAATTCTTTGTATATTTATAATACAAAAGAAATAATTTTCAATGAAAAAAATAATTAGATTAACTGAGTCAGATTTGCGTGGCATAGTCCAACGTAGCGTGTTAAGAGTCTTACAAGAGCAGAACGATTTTGGTTTGCTCTTGCAAACAATTGCGCAATCAATTGCTCAAGAAAGCAGAATAGATGTAAACCCAGGAGAAAACGAGCAAGAGGTTCAATTGGAAGATGGACGATTAGCATATATAAAATACAATGTTTTATGTAGCCCATACTTACGACAAGGAATGAAAAGTAATGACTACGATGTGCCAGATGACCCAGATGAGATAATTGACAATCCTGAAGTGGTAGTGACCGAAATTATATTTTATAATAAAGACGGTGACAATGAAATACCGCTTGAAGACAATGGAATTGTTAAAAAAGCATTGGAAAGTGTGATTCAAGTTGATTACAGCAACTACGATGCTCCAAGCGAAGAAGATTATTTCTATTATGAGAACTAATAACGTTATTAAAATATATAAAGATTATGGCATGTGGATGTAGTAAAAACAAAGGTAATACTGCTGCCGTTAATAAGGTAACAGCACCAACAAGACCAAGTAGACCACTTAGTGAAGGTGGAAGAATTAGAAGAGCAGAAAAAAGAATTATTCGTTAATTTTCTCTAATTTATTTGGTTAATTCAAAAATTTTTCATATCTTTGCATCGTGAATTGGGAAACAAATCTCAGTTTGCGATGCAATTTTATTTTTGATGAGCAAAAAATACCTAGATAAGATGTGTTCCTAGTCTTGTTAAGATAATTGATGATAGGAGTTGAGGTTTAGTATTGTAGAAGCCCACAGCTAATGCTAAATCAATGAAAACGTACAGTGATGGACGGTTTGATGCTGGGGATGACTTTTTGGTGGAATAGCAACCATATATTTGGCTCTGTGGCGAAATTGGTAGTACGCACTAGACTCAAAATCTAGGGAGGGTAAAACCTCGTGTGGGTTCGACTCCCACCAGAGCTACTTCGTTTTCATAGATGAAATGTTGGGTTTTTAAGTCACGTTTTACTTACTATAGTAGAGAAAACGGACAAGTGGGTATTGTGCGCCTTAGTCGGAACTGCAAATGCCCACGTTAGATGGCTCTGTGGTGGAACTGGGATACACGTTAGACTTAAAATTTAATGCCGTAAGGATTGAGGGTTCGAATCCCTCCAGAGCTACAAAAACATTTAATGTTATGAATTGGAATAATACTGAAAAAAATGAATTACCAATTGTCAAAGATTATGACGATTTGGGAGAAATTGGGTATTTGGCTGCATTTTGGAGTGAAGACCCAAATGATATTTGTGACGATGATGAACCATATACAGATGAAGATTTAGAAATGGATATTGTCTATTACTATGGAAACAATCATTGGAAAAATAAACGTTGGGAAAAAGTTTGGGTCAAGTATTGGATGGAGATACCAGCATTACCATTTGAAAATAATGAAGTGTGAACCATCATAATATCAATGGGGTATGGTGTAATGGTAGCACAACAGGTTTAAACTCTGTTACTCAGGAATGGGCATAAGGGTTTGTCTCCTTTCAGAGCTACTATATATTGGGCATCAGTGTGATGGTCGCACATGACATTTTGGCTGTCAGGGTAGAGGTTCGATTCCTCTATGCCCAACGAATGCAAAACTTATACATCTATGTCAAAGGGAAAAAAGTATAAAACTCCCAAAAGATTTTGGAATAAGAATCCTCATAAAAAATCTTGGAAGGCTCATGTTATGAGCAGTGACCATAAAAAATTCAAATGGTTTTTCAGAAAGAAAAAATGGTTTACTGATGAATTTTTAAAGCATATGGCTATGAGGTTTCCAATGTCGCATGAAATTTGGGGTTGGGATTGAATTTTTTATAGCTACTGTAATAAAAATTTTTCATAATTTGGTGCTGTTTGTCTGTGAAGATAGACAGCATTTTTATTTTTGACAGTAATGATATATTTATTTCTAAAATTTAACATTATGGAAAATATATACATTAGTGATAAAATAGAAATAGGATATGATTCTCATGAAAGGGAGTTTACTGTGAGTTTGTATGACTTATATGGGCATTACATAGACTCTACCAAACTTGACAGAGACGATATGAAAGCATTATATGAATCTTTGGATAAAGTGAAAGATGTTTTTTAATTTGTTTTTTAAAAATATTTTTTATATATTTGCCAAAAATTAAAAATTTTATTATATGGCAAATATGTTTTTGAAGAAGACTATGGCATCAATGCTTAATATGCCTAGCGAACAAGTGGAGGCAATTCTGAATGCAGCAGAAGCATTTAAGAGCAATGAGATAGATAGAAACTTAGCAATTAAGTTATTTGACAAATTTTCTAAGAAATCTCCAAAAGAAATCAATGAGATACTTAGATATGTAGACGAGAATTTCAAATGACAGCAACACAAGTATTTCTAATGTTTCTGAAGAAAAACTGTATCTTGGATGAATACCTATTCTTCAGAAATATCATAATGAACGATAACGGAAATAAGTATTTCCGCAAGAGAAGATTGTACAAAAATACCTTTGTTGAAGATTATTTATATAGGAATAATAGGGCTTTAAATAATTTCATGACTAGGTTATTCATTCTTGCACCAAATCTTACGCATAAACTATATAAAAACCCTCGTTTTTTTATTATTAGAGATACGTGGATAAAAGAGCATGGGAACAAACCTTATGAATTACAAGTTAAAACTAGTGAAGGCGAAGTATTATTCACAAGACCTAGAATAACAAAGTGGAATGAGCGTAAAGGTATTGGGATGTACGTTGTATACTATAGGCGTTTATGGAATAAGTTTTTGAATGAGTACATTGATGATAGTGAGAAAAAGATAAATAGCCCTTTTAAAAAAGGAGAGTGCTATAATTTTAAACTGAAGAAATGATACACGTAATTAACATACACAATGAGGATAGGTCTAATGAAGAATGCTATTACTATTGTGGAAGACATAGAAATCCCAAAACAAAACAGAATGATAATCCTTTAGGCAATCCATTCACGCACAATGGTGTGAAAACTAGTCTAGCCAATTTGTCGTTTAAAACTAGGGAGGATGCTATTGAGGCTTTTGGCAAATATTTCGATGAAATGTATGGGAAAGATAAAGAATTGACAGAAGCATTTGATGAAATATATAACAATTATAAAAACGGAAAGGAAATATGGCTAGGGTGTTTTTGTAAACCGAATTCTTGCCATTGTGATATAATTGCTGATAGACTCCAGAGAAAATTAGTTAAAGAAAAATTAGAGGAAAGAAGAAAAATGGGAACTGATGCTTAATTTAATACTTTGCCCAATATGTTGGGCTGTTTGTGGAATAGCATATTCGATACTTGCATTTTTAGGAATTAAGACTTTTAAGAAAAATTAACGTGAAATAGTTTGGTTGTTTCACGTTTTTTTCGTACCTTTGCATCAGAAAATTTAAATGTTATGATTACAAGACAAAAAACTCTTAAACTTATAAAAGAGAAGGTTGACTCACGCGCATCTGGTAAGATTAAACTGAAGAAACAGTTTACGTGTGAGTTTGTAGAAGGTACGTTCAAACATACAGAACGTAGGAGAATTATATCTTTATTTAAGCAAGGCAATTCAGTAATGTGGATTGACGAAAGGTATGGTGTGCGCAACATCAACATGCTTGACACTAAAGATTTGCATAAGATTATGTGGCAGTTGATTAGCGACAAGGAGAAAATGAAGATTGCATTAGAGCATCTTGTTTCAACAAAAACGTATTTGAAGGAGGATTAAACTATGTCAAGCGGATACACATCAATGTCCTCAATGGAAAGAGAGACTTGCAAAATTACAGTTGGTGGCGTTACTTATACTATGGCTGAGTATAAAAAACTTAAAAAAGAAGCCGAAAAAAACACTAAGTCTAAAAAGGCAAAAAAGAGAAAAAAGGTTGTAAAGGAGATTAGTGCGGTTGCAATGGAAATCGACAAAATGCTGAAACCGATTACCATCCTTAAATCTCTTTCGGCATATTATGACCATGCATATCGCCAGTGGGGAACGATTGCAAATGAGATTCTTGAGAATCGGAAGATTGCCCCTCATTTTATTAAGTATCGTGTAAATGTCAGGGAACTTGATTCTATAATTGCCGATGTCCAGAAGATGTCAAAACGCAATGAGAAAGCTGCATACCAGTATGTCGAGAAGATAACTTGGAAGTTAGAGGACATTAAGGAACACATCACAAACTTGATGAAAGGTGCTGTGGATAGTGGACTTATGGAACTCTATAGAAACGAAGAATGTATTAATGGTAAAGGTCGTAGACTTGGATTGCAGACTTTGGCTAGTAAGACATTCAAAGCGATTGGACAACTTGAAGATGCGATTGGAACATTAAAGAAAATTGCAGATGAGGGTACTGACCCATTTGCTGTAGGAGACCATATGAGTGCTAGGACAAGAGCAAGGTGTTGGGCATAATTAAGGTTTTAAATAAATGGAACAAAATGATTTAAAACTTGGTGATTTGATTGTTTATTGCACAACCACAAAAAAATTTGTGCGAATAAGGAACTACATTAAGATTAAAGGAAAAACAGAATGGTTAATTCCTATTGCTATATATTGTTTTGATGGTATTAGTTTATATTTAAAAGAATTTAAAGGATTAAATTGGTATAATTCAATTAATAAAGTTAATAAGATAAAGATAAAAAATGTTTCAAAAATAAGTTTTTTTGCTGGGAATGAAAAAACTTTAAAAAAGTTAGTTAAGTATAAAGACATTTTGAATGATTGCATGCAAAAAATGTCCGAATATTCAATTGAATGCGATTTTATAGAAGATTTCACTTGGTTTTGGTCATCTACCGATTCTCAGTACAGTGATTGCAGTGCGATGTATGTCAGTGTGGGCACTAGCTATGTGTACACCTATAGAAAGTCTACTTCTCGTCCGTATCTCCGTGTTAGGGCTTTCACAACTTTGAGCGTTTAACTTTTGTGCTTTGTCAGTAGTAGTATGACAAAGCACATTTTTTGTTTTGTTAAAATAGAATGTATTATCTTTTTATCGTATTGGGTGATTAAGTTCCCCTAAGACATCCTCAAATTCTTTTAATCTGAAATTAAAATCTTCAATAAGCGTTTTCATTGTTTCTTGGTCGTATACCCTTCCATATCTATCTGGCTTGTCAAAATTCATCTTCATTGGTACAATTATTTTAGCATTAAAATAGAATGGATTATCTTTTAATGCTTCGATAGTCTTTTCCTTTTCCTCACAAATGCCCCTAAAAGCCTCTGTATCGCTTTCAGACAGTTCAAACCATTCCCCTATAAGGTTTGATGATTTGAAGTGATTGTGGAGCATTTTTTCAAGTTTGAAAGGATGTTCCGTTTCATAATACTCTTTTATAAAGAGCTCAGAAGAGTTCCCAGTTTGTAATTGTTTTAACCTTTTATTAACGTCCTTGGCTTTGGTTGAACCAATCTTATATTTTCCAATGTTGTCTTTTTCTCCAATTAAATAAACATATCCCATATATATATAATATGATTTTAATGTTTAGTTTTAAACAGTTAATGATAGATAATTTTTTATTTTTTTATAGATATTTATATGTAAAATATGTAATATTATGAAATATCTAAAAAAATTTGAAAATCATACTGAATATGATGGAGCTAGGCAAAATTAAATTTTGCCTAATATAAGTCTCTGCGCACAAGAGAATGAGGTACACTATAACCCCGACCCTTATAAGGGTCATGTCTACGTTGACCTTGGTTTGCCAAGCGGAACGAAATGGGCAACGATGAACGTCGGTGCAACGAAACCAGAGGAATATGGACTATATTTCGCTTGGGGTGAAACTGAGGGATATGCCAATGCTTCAACAAAAGCGTTTGTTTGGAGTGATTATAAATGGACTGAAGACAAAGGTTCAACTATGTCAAAGTACAATGCAACAGATGGTAAGACCGTGTTAGACCTTGAAGATGATGCAGCAAGAGCAAATTGGGGAGGTAATTGGCATATGCCTACTAAGACGCAGTTCGAAGAGTTGTTAAACACTAACAACTGTACTAACACATGGACAACTGTAAATGGGGTCAATGGTCGTTTGTTCACAAGTGTAAGTAATGGAAATACACTGTTCATTCCTGCTGCTGGACGCGCTCGCAATGGCAGTATGGACGGCGTAGGTAGTTACGGCTACGTCTGGAGTAGTTCTCTCTATAGTTCTGAAGTTAAGCGCGGTCGCTCCTTGTACTTCGGTAGTGATGATGTTTACGCTGACGCTCTCATCCGTTGCTTCGGTTACTCTGTTCGTGGTGTGGCTAGTTAAGAAAAAGAGCACTAAATTTAGTGCTCTTTTTCATTTTTTTTGATATTTATTAAGAAAATAATAAGGCAAATACATATTTGCTTTCAATAATGATACTAAATAGTAGTTTTAAAATGAGTAAAGACAGAAAAAAATTGGTACATATTCACAGTAATGTGAATGACAAACAGCCAACACCAACCACACTTGAGTTGGGTGAATTAGGTGTTAATAACGCAGCTGGTAATGCGTTTATTTCAACCAAAAATAGTAACAATGAGGTCGTTAGATTCTCTGAGGATGGTACTATTGTCAATTGGATGGAATATAAAGAGGTAATCCCTTATGAGGCATATGTAAGGGGTTCTAATACTGCAACTACTGATGTTACTACTGATGACCTTGCCAACAACAAGTCAAACATCGTCATTAAACTTAACCAAGTGGTTGCTAGAAACACTGAATATGATGAGAAAGTAAATGGTGCAAAAGACATTTACGGTAATGAGATTAATCCTATCAGCGCAGACGGTTATAAAGATGGCGCAGGACTTGCGATTGATATGTCTCGTTACGCAATGATTGGCGCAAATCCATCATTTAGTTCAGTTACCACAACTTGTGGCGCTAACTTACAAGGTAAGACTAGCGTAAAGGGTTCTACATGCGGTAGCGAACTAGATGTTAACGTAAGCACAATCAAAGAAAATGCAACTACTATAGATACGACTGCGTGTACACGTAACTACAACAACACAAATGATTTTAAAGTTGTTGAGTGTACAGAAGGACAAGGTGAAACCCAAATCAAATCATGTAAGAAATTTAATGTCAAATCAAATGACATTGTATTAGAACAATGTGGAAGTGACGGTGAAACAAGAATTAAATCTTGTAGTGCTGTTACAATTGAATCAAAAAATATTACTTTAACAGACGGTGATTGCGAAAACGGACAAGTTACAATTGAAACAAATGACATTTGTCTTGCTGGAAATGAGAAAATAAACGTATATGGAGCAAATACAAACATAGGTTTGGATTGTGACGATAGTTCTATTTCGACAAACTCTAGAGTTTTTGGTAAAGGTACGTTAATTACATCTAAAGAAATTTCAGACACATATCCTGTACAAAACAACATAGAGATTGTGGCAGCTCAAGATATTAAAGAAGATGCCGATAGGGATATTACCATTCATGCGAATAACATACTTTGCGAAAGTGGTAAAACTGTAAGTGTGTTTGCTGGAGAAGGTGGAAAACTCACAATTGGTGGTAATTCATGCGAAGGTAACACAGACGGTACATATCCTATTACATATGTAAGAAGACCTAAAACTGGAACTTGTGACATTCATGCGACAACAATTGATGGTGCTCTTGATGAGGTATATAATAGAAGTAGAATCTCATTAACATCAACTGCACACACAACAGAAGAAAGTAGTTATACAGAATATACATTACATCAAGATACAGGAACTTGTGATGCATCTATTAATTTTACCGTGAACGATACAATTGTATCAATGACAGCAGAGCCATATCCAGCTTCAAGCGAAATGTTAAAAAAATACACATTTTGGCAGTATGTCGGTGGTGAAAAAAAGGATATTGGTGTAATTGATATTCCAAAAGACCATATTTTGAAAGATGTTTCAGTAGTATGGGGAACTCTTAATGAAAATACATTTACTCCATGCACGCAAGCATCAGAAAATTGCCATTGGTACATTAAACTAGTTTGGAATGTATTTGACCCATCTACTAGCCATCCAGATGATAAAGTTACATATCTTCCAGCTGATGATTTTATAAAAGACATTAATGAAGATAATAGTAACACTGATAGAGGTGCTAATGTAGATGTTTGGTATGATGGAAAACAGAATTGGGTTTCAGCAACAACGAAGGTAACAATTAAAAATGCTGACGGTACTAGTACTAAAGAGTTTTCTAGAGATAATGGATTCCATAGTTTGAATTCTTATACCTTGAATTGTGTTAGCGGTGATGTTAAGACAGCAAGTGCCGCTACAAACTGGACATATGACCCATTTGATAAGAAGGTTACAATTACTGCTGCAACAGATGCTAGCCACATTAACAGACAGACTGTAAGTTGGTCTTATGGCGATGTTAAAACGGCTGCTGGAAATACATACGACCCAGGTGCTGGTACCGTCAATACAATGACAAACAGAACAATGTCATTTGTAATCCCACAAAGTGTTGATAACATTAACAGAGGTAATCTGACAGTGACACACAATGGATTTACTGATACTTTCGACCCAGCAAGCGATAGCACTTGGTCGTTACCTCATAGTTCATTGACAATTTCATATGGTTCAACATGCGCTTTGACAGAGACTGGTGTAACTTATGATACATCTGCTGTTAAGTCAATAGTAGTTCCAAAAACAATTAGTGATGTAACTGGAGGTAAAATTGAGGCTGATTGCGATAGTGGTTGCGTCTCAGTAAATGGCGATGTATGCGTTGATGGAGTTGTTAAGGCAAATGCATTGTATTCAACATCAGATAAGAATTTGAAAGAGAATATCAAAGCTATCACGTATGAAGATTATCATAAGGTTTCTAGTATCAGCTTGAAATCATTCAATTTCAAAGATGATGAAACTAAGACAAAGACATATGGTGTTATTGCACAAGACTTGCAAGCAGTAGGACTTGACAATATTGTACATAAGGATGAAAACAATAATTTAAGTGTAGATTATATATCATTACTTATTTTAAAGATTGCAGACTTAGAGAATACTATTAAGAATTTGTCAGAAGAAATTAAAAACCTTAAAGGGGTTGAAGATAAAAATAAATAATAAAAATAATTTGGGGTAATGCTTACATCCAAGTGTTACCCCATAATTTAAAAATATAACATACAAAGATGGCAAATTGCTGTGATTATAGTCTATGCGAAGGGTTGGCAACAATTGGTTTCATGAGAAGCTTGATACCAAACGAAATGAACTCTTGTGTTAAAGTAAGTGCAGGAACAATAGTTTCCACTTGCTGCGGTAATGTGTCTGAATCAAATTATGTTCCAAAATATTCACAGTTAACAGGAGGAACTTTTGCACAAGTAAGAAGTATTAATGATGCTAATCCAAGTCTAGATGAAAATGGATTTACATACGTAGCACCTACAGTTATTAATGGATGTTGCACTGGCGATACCCAAGAAAATGAGGCGTTGATGAAATCTCAAGTAGGATTTGAATATACATCTGCTGTAACTTGTAGCCATATAAATTTAATAAAGCCTACCTATTGTAATTTAAATTATGGATTAACAGTAAGAAAAGAGTGGGATAGACACAGATACGAGTGTGACGCAAATTCTAGTGGTAATATAAAGCATTCAGTTACTCCAGTCATTGATGAGTCAGAACAAATTAGTAGTAGCTTAACTAGAACTATAAAAGAAGTTAGTAGTGGTGATAGACATGAATATACGTTTAGTTTTAATTCTGTAAAGGTTGATTCTGTAATAACAGCACCATGTAGTGATAGCAAATCAGCGTCAACTCCATTTAGCGCAGAAACTTATACTAGAGGATTTTCACTTATCTGTCCAGGTTTAGTTCCTTGTGAGGGTGGTGAATATACAATAGCTACCATTGACAAAATGGAATGTGATGGGGAAATTTCACTAGAAATTACTTGTAATATAGAAGGAACTCCTGAAACATATACATTAGTTGGTTCTTCTAGCAGTACTGGTGAAACAAAAATTACAATCGGAAAAAATAATGATAAAAGAACAAGTGGCTCTATTTCTGTTAAAGCGACTGTTTGGGGTCAAGAATTTAACTATAGTTGCCCATTCGATAGAAGTCTATGTGAATGGTCTCCAGTAATAATTAAAAGTACTGATTGTAGTATATTTACTAACAATTGGGAATGGAAAGGACCTAATGAACATGAGCATTCATGCTAAATAATAATTAAATAACTTAACAAAATAGTATATAATAATATGGCAAGTAATATATATGTTGCATATTGTGGCGGTAAAATGTCATGTGATAATACTAATCCATATGTCACCCCAAGGAAAAGCAATATACAAAATATTTTAGATAATTGGTCTAGTGCTACTGGCACTAGTCCCAATAGGCCAAAAAATGAAACGGATGCAGATGCTTTTGTTTTTGAAAAAATAACTGATGATAGAACTGGTGATGTCATTAGTGTTGACCTTCATGTATTCAAAACATGCTGCTCTCCTAAAATGATTTGTACATATAATGGGGCTGGAAAAATTATCAATGATAATACTAATATTTGGCAAAAAATACTAGATAAAGGTACGGAGAATGAAATTCGTGTGATGGCAGACTATAACAAGTTTACTGACGCTAATATTAGAATAGGCTCATATGGCAATGGAGAAACTTATGAAGGTTTTGCTAGCCCATCAACAGTAGAATATTCATTTATAAATGGTAATGGTGATGGAAATGATATTCCAGAAGCAACAAACCCAAGCATGTTTGAGAATGTAGAAACACTAGTATCTTGTGATATTCCATGCCAAATGAGGTTTATATCTGATAAAACATTCTATAATTGCAGAAATCTAACTAGCTATTCTTCACCAGATTGGATTGACACAATAGGTGTTAGTGCTTTTGAAGGATGTACATCAATGATAAATTTAGTTATTGGTAAAAATGCAAAACTATCTACAAGGTCATTTGCTGAATGTACTAATGCTACTACTATAGAATGGAGCAACAGAAAGGAGACAGATGGCAAATGTAGAATAACTGACATAGCTGATGCTGCTTTCCGAGGATGCACTAGTTTAAGGTATACCAAATTTAGTGATTCTAGTGCAAAAGATGCTATTATCATACCAAAAGGAATTAGTGGTATTTCTGAATACGCTTTTAGTGGATGCTCTAGTATTCACAACCTTAAGATGTATGATGTAACAACAATTGGTGGCCACGCTTTCCAAGGATGCACTAATTTACAAGGTATTTCAGGAATGTCAAACGTAACATCAGTTGGAGAGTATGCATTTGACTTAAACGGAAGCGATTGGCAAACTGATTCAATGGGTGATTTGAGCCAAATAACATCTATTGGAGAAGGTGCTTTTAGTTATGTTAAGTTTAACGGAAGTATAAACTTAAGTTCTAGTAGCGATTTAAGTGTTGGAAATAAGGCGTTTTATTATGCAAATGTAAATGGTGATGTTACAGTACCATCAAATTTAAGTACTATACCATATCAGTGTTTTTATGGCTTAAACCCAACAGGTAATGTATACATATATTCAGATACTGTTGGTGAAGAAGCATTCGCTCACGCAACTTTTGGTAATAAAGATTTGGATTTAGCATATGTTGATAAAATCGCTTGCAAAGCGTTTTACGAATCAAATGTAGAAAGTGTGACATTTAAAAATGGTGTTGTTTTAGGCGATTCAAGCTGTGAAAGTGGTTCTTTTGAGAGTTGCAATAACTTAAGTACAGTTACTTTCAATGGAAGTGCTACTATAGGAAAGCGTTCGTTTTATAGTTGTGGTAGATTACAAAACATAATTATTGAGGGTAGTGAAGTAGAAGTGTCTAGAGATAGTGATTCATTTAATGTAAGTGGCCCAGTAGTACATCTAAAGGGATATACTAAAGGTTCAACTGCTCCAGCAGATTATCCTTCTTGGGTGCAATATTATGAAGTCCACAATTGGCAAGGATTTGACATTAAAGACAGTGAAGGCAATATATTATATGCCGCAGGTAGGGGTCAATAATAAAATAATATTTAATAAAAAAACATATATAAATTATGGCTTGGAAAGTTACAGAAGGTAATGAATATGCTGATGTACATAGTAATAGTGGAGAAATGACATACGGAGGAAACGATAGCTTGTGCGGTGGAATACCAAATCCTTGTGACCCATATACAAATTATACCGTAAAAGTCGAACTAGAAGAATCAAACGGTTTTGACCGTTTTGATTCCGAATACGATTGCGGAAACATATCTAAAACTATAACTGCTAAATCATGCAACCAAGATATGTTGGTTATGTGGTTTAATAAAGGGGATAATAGAGAATATCGTAATGTGTTGGATGATAATTCTATATTTGACATTAAAAATGTAGATGAATGCGAGCATATAGTCATTTCAGATAAGTTACATACAGGAAGTCAGAAATTCGAGGACTCGTCATATGTTGATAGTGGATACCCATGTATTTCACTTGACCCATGTGATTCGAGTAGTTCAAGTGGTACGTGTAAATATGTCGCTGGAGTTCCATACGATGGGCATAAAATAAAATATCACACAACTAGTGATACCATACCAGAGGGGTTTTATACAGGACATGACGAATTAGTAGAATTGTATTTCCCCCACATGTACAAATCAAACGAAGACGGAATGAATACGAAAGTAATTGGTAATGGAGCATTTGCTTCAAACACTAGATTAACAGCAGTAACTTTCAGTGCTGTAGAAACCATTAAAAACGGTGCATTTAGTTTTTGCGTTAAATTAGAAAACATAGATTGGGGACATTATAATTGTTGTAAATCACAAATAAAAGAAATTGAAACTTTGTCTTTTTTTGGATGCGCAGGATTAAAAAAATTATGTTTAGATAAGTTAGAAAATATTGAAGTTATTGAAGAAGTTGCTTTTGCGAGTTGTGTAAACGTCAATTATTTTACGCTTCCTACCGCATCAACATATAGTGCAATAACAGAATTATGTTTTGGAAGTATTGGAGCAGATGGTGATGGAATACCTGAAATAATTATTCCTAATAATATAAAAAAAATAGAGGAGAATGCTTTTAAAGGTTTTAAACTTGTTGATGGCGGTAAATTAGATATTGGGAGAGGAATAACTAGTTTATCATTAATTGGGGATAATGCTTTTTATTCTGAAAATATTAGTCCAGTAAGCGTTAGAATAAAAAATGTTAGTGATTATGATGATATTATTAATAATTTATCACGTATTTTTGACCGTACTAAAATGAGAATAGATTTTTATATCGGTGATAGTAGTTTGGCGGCAATGCTAAATGCTTATTATAGTGGAGGTGAACCTGAGTGGACGTTTCACGCATTGTCTGAATATCCTATGGATGATTTAGAATTTGGGGATATTTAATTTTGATTAAATATCAAAAGCATTGAGATTAAGAATTTTTAAATCAAATATTTATTCTTTTATAAATTAATATCTTGTATTATATATTAATAATTTTGTTTAGTATATAGTATAAGATATTTTTTATTTAATTTTATAATATTATTTGTTTTTTTAATATATTTTATATATCTTTGCAAAAATGGTTATGTATCATGGCTAAAAAACTGATAAAAGTAGATGGAGAACCAAAAGAAGTTACAGAAATAAGAAACAAAATATTAAATGAATTCAAAGACCTTGAGTTTATTGATGAAGGGCATAAATATTTCCTAAATGGAGTACAGTTGCCTTCAGTATCAGAAGTCACACATAAATTCTGCCAATATCCTTTTGACACGGAAGCGCAAGCAATTGCTTATGCTGAGAGGCATGGAGAAACGCCACAACATTGGATTGATAAATGGAAATTCACCAATTTGGTTGCTACAACCACTGGAACACTAGCGCATGAGTATGGTGAAGGTTTGGGATGGCTGAGAAATGGACACCCAGAGTTTTTGCCAGAATCATGCAAGCCAAAATATGTAAAAGATAAAGGGTGGTTAATACCAACGAGACCGAAAGAGAATGCGATTTTAAAATTCTATGATGAATTGCATCATAATTTACATTTTGTTTTGGCAGAAACAAAGGTATACACTGGAAAAAATAAACAGTTAACTAACCTTAAACAAGATTATTGTGGAACTTTTGACATATTGTTTTACTATAAAGATGAAAACGATAGTTCCAAAGATGGTTTGTGTATTTTCGATTTTAAAACAAACAAAGAATTAACCAAACAGTTTAGCCACGAGGCTAACAAATTTCTTTTGCCTCCTTTTGGCGATTTATATGAAGAGCCTTTGTCATATTATACGGCTCAGTTGAGTTGCTACCAAATTCCATTGGAAGACATTGGGCTGAAGGTAATTGCAAGGAGAATAGTATGGTTAAAGGATGATGGTGACTACGAATTAATACCTTTACAAGACGTTACAAATAGATTGAGACAAGTGTTATGAAAACAAGAGCTAGAAATTTTATAATTGGCGGTGCGATAGGAATATTCCTATTACTTTCAATTTTATCATCGGCTACATATGGTAGTTTCAAAAGAGAGACAAAGAGATTGAATTTTGACTTTTCAAATTGGGGGGAGGAGTTTATAGATGATTAATTATACGACTAAATTAAAGACAGAATACACGAATAAAAAGTGGGATTTGGAAACTATGAAGATAAAATTTAAAAATCTAGAAAAAATAATCTCATTTATTACTATACATACACGTCTCTCTATAAATAAGATGTATGCGAAAAGCGAGTTGGATGCATATTATCTTACTTATTTTGAACTAAAAGACATGTTTCTTAAATATAAAAGGTCATCTTTTGGCGATACTACTAAAAATGTAAAAAAGGTATACGAAATAAATTGGGAAGATATAACAAATGAACGACTTATTGATACAACTGCAATGGGAATTTCGTCTAATTATACTAATGCATATATTAACAATTCAATTTATGGGTCTTATAATCTTTACGATAGTTATATGACCAATAATATAGTTGTGGATTATGATGGTAGACTTATAGGTTATTAAAAAAAAAGAAATGAAAATAGAAGTTTTATCTCATTATTTATTTGACGAGAAAATGAGAGAATTGAATTTGGATGATTCTAATATTGAAAATACAAATATTGCATGTATATCAATAATCGGAACTGAGGAATGTTTAAAATATTACCTTAATGAAGAGGATACAAAACATTATTTCAAAAATCATCCGAATGTGTTGAATCTTGATTTTGATGATATTTCTACTGATGTAGAATATGATGGATATATATTTAGGACAATGACAATGGAACAAGCAGAAAATACCGTTGATTTCATTGAGAAAATAATAGAGTCTTGGCCAAATACTATTTATATCCATTGTCGAGCTGGATATAGCCGCTCAAGAGCCATAGGTGAATTTATTTACCGCTACTGTGTAGAACATCACATTGATGTAGAATATGCTGACAGAAACGATTATTCTACGTTTTTAAATCAAGGTGTATTAAGAAGGTTGAATAATGCATATTGGAAGAAACATAAGGAGAATGGTTATGATGAAGAAGGGAAAGAATACCCAGAAGATTTGTTAGACCATACTCCAAGACACGTTGAAGTTGATTAAGGCAATTATATAGAATTAGACCCTAGAAGGGAATAATGGTATATGTTGGCGTTTCATAGGGAGTCCAATGACTTTACCCTCACCGCCCTTATACCCACTTACCTATGGGCATTTGTATCATTAACAGCCTATTAGATTCTGCTTTTCAAAAGCAATATGTCTAATGTTAATGGCTGCATTAATATCTCTATCTAGGTGTTCACCGCATATAGGACAAGTCCACTCTCTATCATTGAGTTTCAAGTCCTTGTTGATATAGCCACAGTTATGGCATAACTTTGAACTAGGCTCAAATCTACCAATAAAGATAACATTCTTGCCTTGTTGTTCAGATTTATAACTGAGCATATTAACAAAGGTAGACCAACTAACACTCTGTATGGATTTTGCAAGGTGATGATTTTGCATCATTCCTTCAACATTCAAGTCTTCAAGACATACATTGTCATAAGAGTTAATAAGATAGGTACTTAACTTATGCAACATATCATTTCGTTGGTTTGATATACTTTTATGGAGTCTTGCAATTTTGATACGTAATAACTCGTGCCTATGAGAGCCTTTCTTGGATTTTGCAAATTGCTTTTGCAATTTTGCCAATTTCCGTTGAGAACACTCATAGTATTTAGGGTTAGAGAATTTTGTTCCGTCAGAAAGGATTGCGAAGTCTTTGATGCCCAAGTCAATGCCGACAGCGGTAGACTCAACCATCTTGGCTTTCGATGGTTTGTCTTGCATATCGTCAACGACAACAGAACACCAATAAGTGCCGCAACAATCCTTAGAGACTGTAACTGTACCTTGTCTGCAATTTAATTGATTAAATATATGATTTTTACAGAGATTAACCCACCCTAGTTTTGGAAGTTTGACCTTCCAATTGGTGAAGTCGAAATGAACAGACTTAATGACTTTATAGGAACTATAGTTATCCTTCTTAGATTTGAACTTTGGGTAGCCTTTATGTTCTCTGAAGAACCTTGTGAATGCATTTTCAAGGTTTCTGAGAGATTGCTGCAAAGCGTCAATAGGCACATCTTGCAGCCAAGTGAATCCTTCAGTTTGTTTCAGTAATGTTAGTTCTTTTGCCAAAGCATTATAGTTTGGTGAAGCGCCATTAAGTTTATACTGTTCTGTTTTGCGGTTTAAGCCCCAATTATATATAAAACGAGCGCTACCAAGAAACTGGTTCATTGCAGTTTCTTGTGTTGTATTAGGTTTCAGTTTATATTTGTAGGCTTTAATCATAATATTTAAGTGTCAACTTGTGTTGGTTACATATATAAATATCACGAAGTCAGTAAAAAGTAGTGTTTTTATTGAAAAAAAAAAAATAACAATTTTGGCCATTGGGTCAAATAATATATAGTTGCCTTAAAATATGAATAAATATAATGGGATTATAGATGAAGTTCTATATTATAGTGAAAGAAGCGAAAATGGTAGGTGGATAATTCCAATTGAGGTCGATTGGGATTACACCCTCACCAAATGTTCGAATTGGCAAGAAAATGAAATGGTTTTAAATCCAGAAGGATTTGAGGTTATGAGGCGTTGGACTAAAGAATATAATGTTGGCTGGATATTAAATTCAATGCGGCATGACGAAATTTTAAAAGAACCATTAGAAACTCTTGAAAAAGAGGGGATAAAACTTTATGGTTTAAGAAAGAACCCAATGCAAGATAGAGACGGTAACTCTGTGAGCAAGGCTTTTGCCGTTTTTTCCATTGACGATAGGGGTGTTGGAATCCCACATAAATGGTTGGATGGGTGCAACAGACCGTATGTTGATTGGGTTAAAGTCGATGAAATAATGTCACCAATATTGAAACATATTAGTGATACCTTAGATAAAGTTAAACTATGAATGAAAAATATGTATTAATCAAACCTTATGAATGTCAATATGGCACAATACCAAGTGGCAGTGAAATAATTTGTTTTAGAGGGCAAGTCTGGGTTAATGGCGGCCCTATTCCACCTTCATATAATAACATATTCTTAGATTTAATAAATAATGATGAATATGTTAGAAAAGTAAAAATCCAAAAAAATACGTTTTGAAAAATAATTTTTTAATTTAATACTATATAGTTATGAAAACAAAGTTTTATTCAATGTATGCTAGTTGTGAAGATTCTAAGGGAGTTAAGCATACGGTTACTGTAGTTGGTAAATTAGAGCAGACAAGAGAGCGGCAAATGGTTCAAGAGGTTGTTCCAGTAGAGGTTAAGGAAGGGTCATTTGTGGATGGTGTGCTGACTTATCCATCAAATAAACTTCTTAGCAGAAAACTGACATTGGGTGTGTCAATTTGTCACCCATATGACACATTTGATGAAAATATTGGCGTTGAGATTGCTAAAAGAAGGATTGAAAAGGGAGAGACCATTGGCTCTCTTGAGACATCTGATGTCACAATGCTAACAGAGGACGCAATTATGGGCGAAATATTGGTTAAACTAACGCATATAACATCCAATATAGATGAGTATCTACCTTAAAGAATATAGTTGCGTTAAAAATATATAAAAAGTTGGGATAACATTTGGTTATTCCAATTTTTTTACGTATCTTTGCATCACGAAAAAATTTTTGAAATATAGTTTGGCACGATATTTGCTTAAATATGGATGTAAAAGAAATGTATCTCTGTGATGGCGAAATAGTAGGTTCTAAATATTTGCTTACCGTCCATGAAGATGGGTTTTTAAGGTTAAAATGGTGTTGCGATAATGTGTCAGAAACACAAGTAAACCCAATTATGGTTAAGGTAAGAAATAAAATGATGGTTGAATATGGAGAGCCTAATTTGTTCCAAATAAGAAGGAGAATACCTTTTACAGATGAAAATGGCAAATTAGAGCCAAAATGGACTAAAATAAAATAATTAAAAATATAAAATAAAATTTATGGGAAAAGTTATTGGAATTGACCTCGGAACTTCAACTTCATGTGTTAGTGTTTTTGAAGGAGGACAGCCTACTGTTATTGTGAATAGTGAGGGTAATCGTACAACCCCATCTGTTGTAGGTTTTGTAAATGGTGAACGTAAGGTTGGTGATGCAGCACGTAGGCAAGCAATCACTAATCCAACTAATACCGTATACGCAATCAAGCGTTTTATGGGTATCACATTCGATAAGGCTTCAAATGAGGCTGACCGTGTGACTTACAAGGTCGTTAACGATGGCGGCTATCCTCGTGTAGATATTGAGGGTCGTAAATACACTCCACAAGAGATTTCTGCAACCATTCTTCAGAAGATGAAGAAAACCGCAGAGGATTATTTGGGTACAGAGGTAAAAGATGCTGTTATCACGGTTCCAGCTTATTTTGATGATAGCCAGCGTAAGGCAACCATTGAGGCTGGTGAGATTGCAGGACTTAATGTTCTTCGTATCATCAATGAGCCTACAGCAGCAGCACTCGCTTATGGCGTAGACAAGGCTAATAAGGACATGAATATCGTTGTCTACGATATTGGTGGTGGTACATCGGACGTATCTATTCTTAACTTTGGCGGTGGAGTATTTGAGGTGATTTCCACCAATGGTGATTCGCATCTTGGAGGTGAGGACTTTGACCAAGTTATTATTGATTACCTCGTTGAACAGTTTAAGAATCAAGAGGGTGTTGATGTATCTAATGATGCAATGGCAATGCAGCGTTTGAAGGAAGCAGCTGAAAAGGCTAAGATTGAACTTTCTACTGCAACGTCAACAGACATCAATC
>Ga0310691_10001902_pt1 | contig 29839 bp, 28 predicted proteins | sample 176DNAGHGlowgp2_FD_203887 | JGI IMG/M metagenome (GOLD analysis project Ga0310691, IMG submission 203887) | Sheep rumen microbial communities from Palmerston North, Manawatu-Wanganui, New Zealand - 1766 DNA GHGlow gp2 (v2) (version 2) | ecosystem: Host-associated > Mammals > Digestive system >... | reverse complement strand
CTTTGAACAGTTATTCTATTGTGAAATAAACATTAATCTTTGTGGTGACATTTAGTTTCGATAGTTGATACTAATAATATGACCTACCCGTTGATAACTAAATATTATTAAAGGATGATATAATGATTACAAATGACGAATTATACAGATTATATCAGTGCTTTCTTTCTTTAGGAAAACTTGATTCAAGGTACGCTTTAGTTTTTGTGTATAATTCTCCAGACGGTATAGATGATTTACATAAATCTGAGTGTATTTATCCAACTGAATATACAATGATTATTAATTCATTTCGAGAAATATTCCAATACACCTATTCTTATGATTCAGAACATCTTTTTGTAAAAAGTTTAGATCGTCTTAGGTTAAAGCATAAATTCTTACTGGTTTATAGCATGGCACAAAATATTCATGGTATAGGTCGTAGAACACTTATACCACTTCTATGCAAGTACTATAATCTTATTTCTATTGGCTCTGATGAATACAATTCTTTTTTAAGTGGGAATAAATACATAATGCATAGATTACTAAGTAAAGATGCATATTTCCCTAAAACCATTTATTTTACGAATCCCGGAGATTATGATTATAGTAGACTGGAATCAATACCTTTAGGTAAGTATATAATTAAGCCTATTGATGAATCTGCAAGCATAGGTGTTGAGAAGTTGGAAATGAATAGCGTCAATGAACTTAGGATTTATCTAAAGGAATATGAAAAACAATTCCATTATTTCTGTCTACAAGAGTATATTGAAGGAGAAGAAGTTGAGGTTCCCTTATTGTATATTTTGGATGATTATTATTGCCCTGGCGTATGTAAAATAGAGTATTTAGATAATAAGGATTACTTGGATTATGATTCAGTTGGATTGGACTTGTATAGGTTTAGTAAGTATTCGCAGGAAACTACTAGTATAATTAAATCTGCTATAACAGCAGCAAACAAGCTAAGATTTGATACTATCAGTAGAATCGATTTTAGAATAAAACAAAGTATTCCTTATTTAATTGATATAGGTGCTAATCCAACAATTTCAACGCACAGTTCAACAAATTATCTTTTTGAAAGAGATTTTGGATCTAAATCAAGTGTTTATCATCTTCTTGTAATTAGGGCATTGATTAAAGAAGGGTTATTCAAACCACCTTTCAATCAGCCCAAACAATACAGGATATGAGTAGAAATCCGAAATACAATTATCTAAATCTAATAATGCTTTTTTCATTTCATCTGTTAATTCATATATGGAATAATTTTTATCAAAATTGGTTATTAAAAACCGTATTTTTTCTTTCAAGATATAATCATAATGTTTAGTTAAAAAAGGAGTTTCTATTCTTTCTATACATGACCAGAATCTATTATCTTTTTCGAGATAATAGATTATCATCAAGTTGTGATATGAATAAAAGCTATGATATTTATCATTTAGATTAATTATTCTATTGCATAAATCAACATCTTCGATAAATCTTGTCGTCCCCTTCATAATTCGAAATGAAATAGAATTATTTATACATATACAATTATCACTTTGTAAGTTATTATTACATAATAATTCAAATGGGTCGTCATAATAAAACCTCTCATAACCCCTTAAAAAATAGCTTGAAATAGTATAATTGTTTTTAGCAGAAATGCCCATAGCACTGTAATTGTTTTCTTCTATTATTTCGGAAAGAATAGCATTTGCCTCTCTATAATTTCCATCAATAATCAAGTTAGCTGAATAGTTTATTCCAAAGAGTTTATGATGGTAATACAGCCCTTTTGTCAGACTATATCCTCGCTTTAACAATGCTGCTGCTTTTTGTGGCGAATTCGGATAAATTGCATTACCTAAACGAAGGTATTTAAAGTAGTTCTCTTCTTTGAAAGTTGTTTTATCATAATGTTCAATGATATCAACTAATCTTTGTGCAGTTGACTGCGTTGGGAAATCATTATCTATACATGTGGAAAAAGCAATATAGTCCAATGCAAAATTCATGAGGTCAGCCTTGGGTTTTGAAAGAATCTTGGATTTTGATAGTAAGGATCTATAATAATCACTTATTTCAATTAAATCATCGTTTGAAATATTTAATTCGTAATACATTCTTGTTAAATATGACAAAGAAGCTAGTTTTGCAGGAACAGAAAGATTTGACTTTTTTATCAAGTATAGTGTTTGATCACATTTGATAGTCAATGCTTCAGTATCATTCTCTCGATTACAGTATAATTCATCTAAACAAATTAAGCTGTTACCTAAACTGTCAAGTGATAATATTTCTTTGATTTTTTTTAATCTTATAGATTTTATCGTGAAAGCTCCGAAATAGTAAGCAAGGATGCTATATGATATAACATCGTCTTTATTATTAAGCAGTATACTAGATGCCAAAGCTAAATCATCATAGCTTTCAGGATATTTATCCACCAAATAATAAAATACTTTATTATACATGTATGAAGAGAAAACATAATTCTTTTTTTGATAGTAGTCGCGCAAAAAAGGCTGGATAAAATAAAACTTCTTAAAATTCAAATCTTTTATTATTTCAGCCGTAAGAGCCTTTGTAAATAATTCTTTGTATTCTTTATTATGTTGCAGATTCGCTATAAATTCAACATCTTGTATGTCAAATACTTCAAATAATAAACTGCATGAATTTAGAAATCTTTCTAGGTTAATATCTTTAGTTACATTCTTTTGTTCATAAATAGAATTAATGATTATTTTTATGGTCTGATCATCAAAAGTGCTTTCTTCAGCCACTTGATTTAAACTGTTTATATAAGAAATACCAATTATATTTAATATAGTAATCATATTATCAATTTGCTCTGAATCAGCACTCTCTTTTAGTAATTGTTGTGCATCATACTTCTTTAATAATGTGCAATTACTTAGGTATGGCAAAACAAAATCTGTAGGGCAAATAATAATTATTGCGGTGTTGTCTATGTACTTTTGGCTAATTAAATAAGATAGTACTTGCAGGCACTTTATTTCTGAAGCAGATAATGAGGCAATGTTTTCTATATATATTATGTTTTCGATTTTTTTATATCTTTTTTTCTTTTTCCATCTTGAATGAATGAATTTGTTTATCTCGTTATCAGAATTAAAGTCTCTTACTTCCATGATAACATCCTTAAATAGTAATGATATTGAAATATAAGCCCCATACTGCGGAATTAATCCCAAAAATGTAGTAATTGTTTTACTAAGTATTCTAGAAATAATAGAGGTGTTTTGAGGTGTATAATTGTTTTCAAGTATTTCTTTTAAACTAAAAGTATTAAACTTAGTAGAAATAAATGATTTTGCTCTTTCTAAGGAAAAAAAGTTTAAAAAACATGGAGATGTATTAATATATTCGCATCGGCATTCAAATGCTAGATTAATTAATGTGTTAATAATATCATTTTCTATTTTAGCAGCTTTGTTTATGTCAAATATCATTATATCATCCTTTAATAATATTTAGTTATCAACGGTTGAATTTATTAGTTAGAATATACCATATTCTATCAAATTAGTCAATATGTTTTGTCATTTTGCTTATTGTAACATAATTATATTTTGAAATATAATGAAATGATGATATACTGGAAGAAATATAATAAACAAAGGAGAAGTGAAATAAATGTTTGAATATAAGTTACATACAGAGGATTTTTTTAAGTATTGCAAATATCTTAAAAATCTGAGTGATAAGACGGTTCGGTTTTATAGAATAGACCTTTTCCAGTATTCGATGTTTACCAATGCATTAGACCGTCAATCAATATGTGATTTCATAGCATATCTGAATGAACAGTATAAGCCCAAAACTGTTAAGCGTAAAATAGCAACACTTAAGGCTTTTACACATTATTTGTTGATACAAGACCTTATAGAATACAACCCGTTTGATAGAATCGAGATTAATATAAAAGAGCCTTTGATGCTGCCTAAGACCATACCGCTTAACATTTTAGACAAGCTCCTTTTGTATCTTTATTCGCAGATTGAAACTGCACAAACAACATATCAGAAGAAAAACGCCGTTAGGAATGCTGCTGTTTTGGAGCTTCTTTTTGCTACTGGTGCAAGAATAGCTGAAATATGTACATTGCAGCTAGATGCTGTGGATTTAATAGGTAAGAAAATAAAATTCTATGGTAAAGGCTCAAAAGAACGGATTATTCCTGTAGAAAACCAAGATGTTATCAATATACTTGTTGAATATAAGAGCTTGTTTAGAGACGAAATAGCTGAATGTGGATATTTCTTTGTCAACAAGTATCATAATAGACTCACAGAGCAATCTGTAAGGGAAATGATAATAACCTGCTGCAAAAAATGTGGAATAAGCCTGCATATTACTCCACATATGTTTCGGCATTCTTTTGCAACATATCTTCTTGAAGAAAATGTTGACATAAGGTATATTCAGCAGATGCTAGGACATAGTTCGATCATGACTACTCAGATATATACTCATGTGACTTCAGCTAAGCAAAAAGAGATACTCAAAGCGAAGCATCCAAGAAATAAACTACTAGTCTAGAATAATACAGCAATCAATCTGTTTCGTTATACTATAAAATGTATATTATTGTGGCTATGATGTTCATATCGAGATCAGTATAAATCATTCGTCGTTTTTCTTTATTCGATTGTTTATTTTAAAGCTATTGGTTTTTGTGTTTTGCATCATTGCTTCATGTCTTGTATTATCAGTTGCTTCGTTGTCCGGTGTACCGTATCTTTTCTCATCCTTAAGGAACAGTAATTCAATAAATAAATAGTATAAATAGAGTTGATGTAATATAAAAGCGAAAAGAAATACAAGCCATATCATAAGAGACCATATTTTAAAAGAGGATCCTTGAATAAGAACAAAAAGGCTTAAAGCATCTAAAATAATTGCGTTTATAACATTCATAAACATAACGAATTTGAACTCAAATGTGGAAACGTATTGAAAAAAATACGATAGCTTTTTGCTTACACTTTTGTTCTTTAAGGAAAGAAGCTGACCAAGTAATGTCCCGAAAAATCCTAATAGTATCGAACTAAAAGTAACTGTTAGCTTCATTATTTCTGGAACATATGCTCTATCAATTGTTATAAATCTTGATATAACAAAATAGCATATAATTGTCATTGCGGCGGCAGGTAAGTAAGTTTTAAAAAAATACTTTATTATCACAACCACTTATTCTTCCCCCCCTCGCTCTTTTTTAATTAGAAAAATGAGAACTGTTCCTTTTTATAAAACTTAACATCTTTTCTCGTACAGTTATGTAACTTAAACTGGTTTTCGAATCGAGTACAAAGCACCATATATCGCGCAGAACATTATCGAGCAAATCATAAGTTCTAATTTCATCATCTTCTTTTATATACACTCTTGCACCTGACAAATACTCATCATTACTTAAGGCTTCTTCTAAAAATGCTTCAGATGTATCATTATCCAAAAAGTCTTTGCTTTTTCCTTTACCTAAGCCTATAGTTAAAACAGCTGTATTTCCACCTGTGTTTTTCACGGTCTTCAATAAGCTGCTTATAGAAGACTCATTGTCAGAAATATGCTTCGCTGATTTAAGATTATCAAAGCGAATTTCCATTTTTCTCATTTTAGTTTTCTTAAAAAAACTTAATTCTTTTTGATTTTTTATACATTCAAAAGAAATTGTATCATCTTCTGTAAAAATGTCAAATTTGCGCCCAGTCTGCAAAATGTAATCTTTGATCCTGTATGCGCTTAAACTTCCCTTATTATTCTGAACCATTAAAACACATGTCTCTGTATCGAAAATTGTATTAACATCATATGCAATATATTCATCTTCTTCCAACTCTAACGGAACAGACTCCTCATTGTCCTTTGCAAGTTCAGGAAGAAACGAATCCGTCATTTTCGTAAAGCGCAAATGAACATATCTGTTGTCAAGATGTTTGCAAGTTTCGAGCCTTGAGGGATATCCTCTAATTATTGACTTCCTTTCTTCTAATGATAAATCATCCATTTTGTTTATCCATTGTCTTAAATCATAAAGCCCTGAACCATTGTCGCTATGGATTCTAATTCTAAAATACTCAAATGTCATTCTCTTTTGTGTTTTCATAAGATAGCCTCCAATCTTTATTATTTGCTACATTATACCATAATATACGATGAAACTCAATATTTACATATAAATTCATCGAAAGATATAAAGATTAGAGTCGCAATTTATGCACTTGCAACAAGCATAATAGCAGAGTATAAAGAACACTCTGCTATTGTAAATATTTATGATTGGATATCAGACCGCAGTTTATTGATACAATAAATATAGGTATCTTGACACGTTCTTACATATTATGTTATAATGACATAATAGCACAAATAAATAAGTAAGATATCTCAAATAAAACACTATGTTTGTTCCTTTATTCTTTGTTTATAATTGATGAGCTGTATTTTTGTGTGATATAATTAGGACGATTCATGATTATTCTAATTGGAGTGATTATTTATGAGATTAACGTTGCATATTGAAGATTTTATATGTAAGGAATTATACGCACCATTTATTATTGAGAACGACAATGATTATTACGATGATTTGCGGAATAAATTTAACATTGTGCTAAATCAAGCGAAGAAAGCAAAGGCGGACTCAAAAAGCATTGATATTATTCAAAAGTATAAAAGTAAAATACTTGATGCACTTAGGTGTTATTATAATGCGGATCTTTCCAAGTGTAATGCTATAATAAAAAAACTTGTTAGTGACGTAGGGGATAATTCATTCGCTGTTGAAAGATTATCAAAAAGCTATGCTTTTCCAGGGGACACAAAAAAGAATTGCAGCTTTTTAGATGTCGGTTAGGTGATCCTTCAAAGGAGTATAAATCAAAGGATATGCTGCATCTTCCCTTAAATATGCGATCGAAAACTGGAAACTATAGATTTAGTATACCAGGGAATCCAAGCCTGTATTTATCGAATTCCTCCTATGGCTGTTGGATCGAAACAGGATTTCCGGCTGAAATAGAGTTTAATGTTGCTCCTGTAGTTCTTGATGGGGAACAGAGAATTTTAAATCTAGCGGTTTCCGTCAGGAATATTATGTACTTGAATGAGTTGGAGGAAAATCAAGTTCATTGTTGGTTGAAACTAATAATGCTAATGATAGCCACATCATATAGAATCAAAGAAGAGGGGAGAACCTTCAAATCAGAGTATGTTATTTCGCAGGCTATTATGATGGCTTGTAAGAATTTAGGCTATGATGGTGTAGCATATTATTCGAAAAGAGTTTCTGATGAAGTTTTTTCTTTCTGCGCGATTAATCTCGCTTTATTCGTAGAATATGATAAAACATATTCTACAATTGCGAAGCATATGAAGATGGATGACGCATTTAATTATGCAGTATTTAAACAGTTACAACCGTCACTTAAATACAAAGAATACGAATTACGCTCCGTCCGGACAGGTCTTATAACTAACATTGGAAACTATAACAGACAGTATCCGTATAGAGAAACGGAGTTCTTCGATTTCGATAAGTTTTTATTTTCAACTTGGGCTGAAAAGCCTAATAAAATGGATAAGGGTAGTGTTCCGTGGGGCATAGATACAAATTGATGAGTGGACATTAATACTGTTTTCTTGGGTTGTTCTTAAAGCATCATCTTGATTAGCGCGTTTTTTGTATTATTATCTGAGAAAGAAGGCACGCAGTCCAACAATGACTGCTCAAATATATACGATTGTATCTTTATTTAAACAGATAGAATTATTATGAACGAAGTATCCGAGAAAAAATATATAGATAATTGATTTTTACACATTGTACCATTTTGCAAAAGTCAAGGAAATAATTATAATATTAGGTGGAGTATACCATAAGGCAATTCTTGATTAATTTGTAAAAAGCTGCACAGGTCGTGCGATAAGTTGTTTTTGTAAACCAATTGGGATCTCGCATGCTAAAAAGACACGAATGTCTTAAAAATGGTTGTGTAAACTATAAAAATGTAGCAGAATCCTATTGAAAATCAGTCTGAAACGTGGTATAATGTTTGAAAGATATGGTTTAATAGCATATATGGGGGTGTAGCTTGATGATAATGATTGCTGGCGTTCACGGAGTAGGAAAATCGCATTTTTGCAAAGAAATAATTGATCTCTTCCATATTAAAACATATACAGCCAGTGAACTTATAGCCGAGGGAAAGCAGATATTATTTAAAAGTGACAAACTCATACATAATGAAAGCATAACAGATAATCAACAGCATTTAATACTGGCTATCAATAGCCTAAAAGCAGAATCAAAGCGATTTATATTAGATGGACATTTTTGCCTATTGAATTCTAGCGGGAATGTTGAGCGGATTCCTATAGATACTTTTATAGCACTTAATCCTGATGGCATTATTGTACTAACAGAAAATCCTAAGATTGTTGCAGAGAGACGAAAAACACGAGATGGTGTTAATGTATCTATAGATAGCATTGAAGAGTTCCAAAATGAAGAAGTCATGTATGCTACGAAAGTAGCGAAAACACTAGGAGTTAAATATTTTATTTCCAGAGGAAAGGAAGATTATCTAAAAGCAATCAATTTTATTAAAAACATGGAGGAGGTGTTTTGAATGGCAGGCAAATTCATTCGTAAACCATTTTCCGCCATCAATCTAAATGATCCTTTCTTTGATTCACTAAAGGCAGATTATCCCGGCACACCATCAAGTACTAGTTTTATTGATTGGTTTCATAAAAAAGAATCATCTGAAGATGAGGCGTTGGTATTTGAAGATGAATTAGGACTAGGAGCATTTGTTTGCCTAAAAGATAATGAACTTGAACCTTTGAATCTTTCTAATGGTATTTCTTTGCCCGCAGTTCCTCGTATGAAAATATCCACCATTAAGATAGATGATCGATATAGAAATAAAAGAATTGGTGAAGGAACTATCGGATTGATCCTATGGAAATGGCAAGAATCTAGAATAGATGAGATTTATGTTACTGTTTTTGAAAAGCAAACGTCCCTTATATCTTTGCTTGTAAAATTTGGATTTAATTGTGCCGGATATAACCTTAATGGGGAAAGAGTATATATTAAAAGCAGAAAGTCCATTGAATATTCTGATCCGTGTAAGTCTTTCCCTTTTCTTGATCCTAGAATTCAACATGCTGGGTGTCTGGCAATAGAAATGGATTATCACGATACTATGTTTGCTTACTCTGATCTTGCCAATACTTTGCAAGAAAGAGTAGATATAAGTGTTGCAAATGGTTTAAAGAAAGTATACATAGGTAGCCCGTATCACATGGCTTTTTGTGAAGGTGATCCATTGCTGATTTACAGAAAATATACAGGTTCGGAAGGAAAGCCGAGTTATAAATCGGTTATTACTGGATATTGTGTTGTAACACATATAGTAAAGATTAAAGAAAAAGGACATGCGTTTTATTCGTTTGATGAATATCGAGATATGATTGGAAATAAATCAGTATTTAATGAAGATGAACTTAGGAAAAAATATGATGATTTGTCTTCCCTCACTATTATAGAATTAGTTTATTATGGATACTTTGGCGCAGGTAATAATGTAAATTGGGCATGGCTAAACAGTAATGGTTGTTGGCAAAAGTCACATCCTATGTCTTTCCGTTATAGCAGAACAGAATTTGAAAAGATTTTAAGAGAGGGAAATATAGATGTCCGCAATGTTATTATCGATTAAGCCCAAATATGTCAAGGTGATTTTTGAAGGAAGAAAATCATATGAATTTAGAAAAAGCAAACCCAAAAAGGATGTCGATCAAATAATATTTTATGCCTCTTCTCCTCAAAAAGAGGTTGTAGGTGAGGCTATAATAGAAGAAATTCTTGAAGGGACGCCTAAAGAAATATGGGAAATAGCAAAATCTGCATCGGGAATAACAAAAAGAGATTTCTTGGCATATTATAAAGGAAAAGAAAAAGCATTCGCTTATAAGCTTAAGGATGTAGTGATATACAATGTACCCCGAAAGCTTTCAAGTTATGGAATAATACAGGCACCACAGTCATTTATTTATGTTTAATTAATAGAATTATTTGATTAGATTACAGCATTTAAGAAAATCAATATGTTAAATAGCAACTTGTGGTTATAAGTTCATAATTGCCCATTAGTATTATAGTGTATTGCTTCTTTTAACTATATGATGTTTATCTATCAGAATGAGTATTTTAGCTTTATATTGTTGACTTATGGAGTGAAAAATGAGAATCGATTATTATGATAAACTTGTTAGGGATAATATTCCTAAGATAATTAGACAAAGCGGTGATGTTCCAATTTGGCATGTTATAACCTCAAACGAAGAAAAAACCAGATATTTAGTAAAAAAAGTGAGCGAAGAAACAAAAGAGTTTTTATCTGAATTAAGTATATGTGAATTTGCCGATTTGATGGAAGTGTTAACTGCTTTATCGCATCATTTGGGATATACTACTGAACAAGTTTTAGAAGAAAGAAGAAAAAAGAATAATAAAAATGGATATTTCAATAGAATGATTGTTTTAGATAAAGTAATAAGGAGTGATTATATGTTATTATTGGATGACAAGAAAAAATGCACGATTTTTATCCCAATTGAAACTAATAACGATGAGCTGTTTTTAGTAGAATTATTAGAAGTATGTGACTGCTATTTGGAACCTTTAAAAAATGGAATTGATAAAAATGATATTATTGATTATCTAAATTTTGAACAAAACTGGGATTCGTTTATGGATTACTTATTATATAAAAAGTATTTAGTCAATGAAAACTGTTTTCTGGAATTGGCAAAAAAATATGCTATAAAAAATGAATGCTTAAAACTGAGCTTCAATAATGTAACATATAATGATATTGAGTTTATTTTTGAAACCTATAGCTTAACAGATATAAGAAACGATGACGTTTTATCTATTATTCAATCAGATTGTTTAGTAAAGAAAGAGGAGATTAATTTAAATGACTTTAAATGAAAATGGTAGAGGCTCTATTATTAATTATTATAGTGATAGTTTTGATATTGCAGCAGCAGCAGGAAGGATTTCAACTACATTTGGTTCTGCGGAAAACATTTATGAAAAATCAAAAGGTAATAGTCATAATTTAGATTTGATTTCCAAAGTATTAAAATCTGGTCATATGTCGATAATTGAACACATTTATTTTAATCTCGCATTCAATAATGTTTCTGTATTTGTTGAACAATTTATTATTGAATTTAGGCTTGCATCTTTTACTGTTCAATCCAGGAGATATGTGGATTTTAGTAATGTTGGATACTATCTTCCTGATAATCTTTCAAAAAACATATTGAAAATGTATAATGATAACATGAATTATCTTTTTGATTGTTATGGTAGATTGTTAGAATTGGATATTCCAAAAGAAGATGCTCGCTTTGTTCTCCCATACTGTTTTAAGAGCAATTTCTTTTGCACTTGTAATGCGAGAGAATTAATGCATATCATATGCAGTATGATTTATGGAAAAGGCAGTGATTATCCAGAGATTCTGTCACTGGGAAAATCATTAAAAGAACAGTTTGAAAAAGTTCTACCGAATGTATTTGAAAAAGAATGTGGAAAATATATTTATGAAAAAAAACGATTTGGCAATGTATATATTTCTAAAATTCCTAAACCTACTTTTGTGGAATCTAATGTTGAATTAATATCAAACAATGTCTTAGACACAATAGATTTGATAAATCAAAGTAATGAAGAAGCGGATATAACTAGTTATTTGGAATTGCTTCTCTCCCCAAGATCAAGAGAACTTGAATTGATTTCTTTAGTATATAGAATCGCAAATATTTCCATGGCGGGTTTGACACATCTTACAAGGCATCGCATTCAAACACTAATAATACCCGATATTCTGAGCACGCTTGAAAAGAATAATTTTATATTACCAGATTCAATCAAGAACAATAATACTGCTAAATCTTTATACCTAACTGCTATAGAAAAGAACAATGAATGTGTTAATGAGTTGATTCATTTAGGTATTTCAAAAGAATTGCTTGTTTATTTTGTGCTGAGTGGGAATACAATTGATGTAATATCGTCAATGAATGCAAGAGAGTTTTTTAAGTTTTCTTGTCTAAGGACTTGTAATAGAGCACAATGGGAAATACGTAGAATAGCTATTGAAATGATTGCTTTTGCAAGAAAATGTAATAATCCCTTGTTTATGCATTTTGGTCCAAGTTGTTATTCAACAGGAATTTGCCCAGAAGGAAGAATGACCTGTGGAAAATCAGGTGAAGTAAAAAGATTTTTTTCAGCTGAGGACTTAAAATATTTGGAGACCATAAAATGATTAATAGTAAATGTAGTATAAAAATATATTTAAAAGATGTAATTATTTACTTGTTCTTTATAGCAATAATAGTTCTAATAGGCTATCAAGATTTTAAGAAAATAGATGAGGGCCATTTCCTTGATGAATTATCATCATTTATAGGTATCGTAGTTGTAATTCTATTTGGCATAATAGGGTTATTTGAGTTTGCATATGATAATGGTTTATTCTTACTTGTTCCTACAACGTTTATTAATTTTAAGAACAAAAAAAGCAAAGAACTAGTAAGTTATTCTATTGATAAGTTTTTAAAAGAAGAATTGCAGTTATTTAGTTTGTATGACAAAGAAAGAATTGCTTTTTTCCTTTCTCAATTAGGCATATCTCAAAGCGAATTTGAGTCAATAAAAAGACATCTATTGTCTATAAAACTAATGCCATTAAAAAACATAGACGATGCTAAAGATAAGTTGAAAGAAATAATATATAGTTGTAATGGTAATGATTATGTTATAATAGATCAAGAGAAATGTGAAAGCCACAAGCTAGTATATAAAAAAGTGAGGTATTTCATTGATCTTACAAATATAATGTTTATAAAAGACTATAGCGATGAAATAGTAGACTGTTTAATAATGCTAATAAAAGAATCTATATCCAACGAACTAGATGATATTAATAGAATAATTATTCCTTATAATAGTAATAGGCTATTGGGTTTTTATACTGGCGAAAAAATTGGCAAATCTATTATTAATGTTACAAAGACTCCTTATATTTATGAAGATCAAAAATGGGAAGGTCGTTTTGATAATAGGAAAAATAATGCAATAGTTATTCATGATGTGTTAGTAACCGGAGAACAGGTGATTAATAGTATAAATATAGTTAACAAGCAATGTGAAATCAATTATATTTTTTGTTTAGTTAATAGAATAGGATATACGGGCAAGGAAATGTTAGAGAAAAGCGGTTATAAGGTATTTTCGCTATTAGATATATCGGATGATGAAATCTCTAAGGAACTAAAAAAGAATGGAAAAGTGTAGTTTTTGTCAAGAGTTAGAAAATGGATTAAAAGCAGTTAATGATTCATTATATAACAAATTATATAATGTGTTTGGTGATAAAAGAATTATAAAGAAAACAGACTCATGGGCAATTCTTCCGACGATTGGATGTTTTATTGAGGGGTACATTTTAGCAGTTAACAAATCGCATTATACTTCTCTTTATAGTTGTGATATATTTAGCAGAAAAGAAATAGAAACCTTGATGCACGATATACAAAAAGCATTCAATGAATTATATGGAAGCCGTTTGATTTGTTTTGAACATGGAACCATAAGTAGTAGCTATAGTTCCTGTTCAATTGAACATTCTCATATTCATTTCTTGCCTATAAAAAAGTGCATCTGGTTCGATTTTCTAAGAGAGTATAATCCTACTTATTACAGAATTAATTCATTAGATGAATTGTGTAGCGTAGTTAACAGTCGAAGGTTGCCATCATATCTTTTTTTGAAAGATGCTGATAATCAAATGTATATTATTTCGCCTGATCCCGTAAAATACCCATCGCAATTTTTCAGAATGTACACTTTAAAACAATTGAACATAGATGGTGACTGGAATTGGAAAAACGATCATTACTTTGAAAATATGTGGAAAACGTACATAACTATGTCAAAATACTTTAGTTGTAGTAATATGGAGTAAACAACCAAATTTGAATCCTAGAGTGATAGGATCAACCCAATTTAAGCCCACAAGTTAAGATGTTGTTTCTCACAAAGTTCGCACATTTGTGCTTAAAGATATGTAGTTTTTTGTTTTACATTCACATCACTATCAGTTATGATATCCGCCTAATAGTATAACCTTTTCCTATGGGAGCCTGTTTTTGTTCTGTGAGAAATGATGCGATAGAACACAGGTATTGCTTTGGGACGAAGATGTCTTTGCCCTTAACTACAAGAGTCTTGAGAACGGCAAGTACAAATGGTCAAGAGACTTAAACGAGGATAAGCTCATATCTCAGAAATAATTTCGGTTGCTGCTTGAAGGATTGTCTAATGAACAAAAAAGCTATTAGACCTGCTAGAACAGGTTTTGTTTGCTGAAATTATCAATAGTTACAATTAAATTATCGACAGACTAATTAAGGATATATTGCTATTTTGTAGTTTAGTGATATAATAATCAAATCACTTGAGGCCATTATTAATTGATTCAATACAAGCTTAACGGTTATTTCTGAAAACACAGAGAATACTGCTATGGATACAGAAAAACGAATACCCATTAACAAAATAGAAAATGCAGGAGAACTGCATTTAGCTAATCTTACAGAAGACGAGCGTTCTCTAATAAACAATTATGTATTGCTTACAGGGAATGTAGTAGAAGCTAATCAGTTATTTGATTGTTTTTATTTTACTCTACAGAATCTTCGAACTTGTCTAACTCTTAATTCAAACGATATAATAATTAGAACGGAACACTGCCCAAATTATGGAACAGACTTTATTGCAATCAATTCTTTGGTAATAAGCTTTATTAGTTCCGCTAAAACATTAACTGAGTTTTTGCGTATTATTTCAAAGAAGTGGCTTGGGGATAATACCACAAATATGTTTGATATATATTGTAGTGAAAAATATGATAACAATTATACTTATCGATTGTTGATAAATCTTAGAAATTATATGCAGCATGGCTATTTGCCTGTCAGCTTAAATAGCGATAGGTATTGTTTTGATGTTCATCAAATATTAAATGCAAGTCATTTTCAAGTAAAATCTAAATTAAAAGCGGATATGGAAAACCTTATTGCAAAACTAGATAAACCGGGAGATAGAATTGCAAATTTAGCTTTGACATATTCTTTAGCTGAGTTTACTGTAGAAATAATCGATATATTTAAATACTTTCTATCCTGTTTTAAAAGTGTTATTCATAACTCATTTAGCAACCTGGTAAAACTAATTAAAGATAAACCTTCTATTTTGTGTGATTATCATAAAGATTTTAATGGGTATATATTCTACAGTAAAGAAAACAGGGAACTTCAAGCAGTAGATACCAATGAAGATCCAAATAGTATGATGACCTCAATTGAAAAAAAGGTTTCTAATATATATTCTGAAGAGAAACATAATTTTGATGAAATGCAAAAGCTCTTTGTTTTTAGTAATGACAGAATATAGTTGGTTAATTCTTTGATGAGTTTTATTCTGTTTGAAGTTTTGCTAAGTATTATATTTATGACAAATTCAGATGTTTTGGGAGAACTAATTCCATATAATTAAACAGTGCAAAGAAAATGTAAACATCATGCTACGAGCCAAAATATAACAGCAAAAATAAACAATTATTCCAGTGAGTTTCTGTACACTGGTAGAGCAGTATACAGAAACCCACCGAAAAAATGCTTCAACTTATTATTAAGTGATCGAGTTCTGTCGATAATCTTGACTATAAAATATCCACAACGCAATACAAGAATTTACAAGATATCATTACTCAATCACTGATTGATCACTCTCATGATATCTATTCTGAGATGCAAGAACCTCCGACGGTCGTTTGACCAACGGAGGTTCTACTAATATATGCTTACGCAAACCCTTTGCTGTAATATATCATTCTTCAAACAGTTTATCTGCTTCCTCAAGATTCAGCAAATAGTATTTTTTGCTTTTTTGACGTTTCTCAATTAATAGTGATTCTGGGATCAAACTTAACCTACTTCTCACTGTATTGGCAGATAAATTCATATGGTTAATCAATTCTTCACGGCTGATCCCGTTGTTTGAGAATAATGCAGCTTGTATTAGATAATCATACAATTCGCGTATATTTGGTTTGCTTGAGTTCGGAAGCTTATTTAATCTATGATAGTAATAATCCCATTTATTCTTTTTATCAGCAAGCGTTTCAAGCAATTGTTGCATAGAGATATCAACTATGTTTAGAAACATTTCAATAAAAGGTGTTAATTCTGCTTTGTTGTGTGGGCTATTACATACTTCGAATGCTTTATAATACTTTGATATATTCTCTTTAATTGTATATGAGAGCCTAAATCCTATCAATGGAGTAAGCTGTTTTGATAATAAATAGCTGCTTATAAAACGACTTGTCCGCCCGTTTCCGTCATAAAATGGGTGGATATAACCGAACAAATAATGAAATACAGCTATTCGGATAAACACTTCGATATCATTATTATTTAGAATCGATAGACTTTGATCAAGTGTTTCGATTATTTTGTTTTCCGGCATCAATCCTCTGTGGATAACCTTTTGAGAAGCTGATTGAACATCAACACCTGACCTTCTGAACATTTCTCCGTCAGGAAGATTTTTAGGATCTGTTGCTTTTATTTCCTCATAGAAAATATCATCATATACCTTGCGTATATCCTGACAGCTTTTAAATGACATTTGCTGTTTTTTTAACAGCATCATATATTTGGTTGTGAGCCCTACCAATCTGTTCCGTTTATTCTGTGATGACAGATCCTGAATTATCTCACTCACTTCTTTACGTGTGCTGTGAACGCCTTCTATATCATTAGTTAGGATTATTTCATCTATCATACATCTTGTTGTAAATTGCTTTATTGCAATCGGAGGAAGCAAAAAAGATAAAGCAGCAACTTTTTTATCTAACCGCAGAATAGAAATTATTTGTTTGTATATCTCCGGTGTTTGACAGATAAAGGCAGGGTTGTCTCCTATATTAACAGGAAGGTGAATGGTGTTTTCATCGTTGAAACGACGTTCATATTCTTCTTTGAAATCATTTGTTCCCATATGGAACAAGGATTTCAGCGTTTTTCTTGACATACAACTCATCTCCTATCTTTAGTGATTATTATACTAAAACGCAATTAAGTTTATTCAATGCGTAAGTACAGCAATAGTACGGTAAAACAAACGCAAAAAATCATCGTTTTGAGATTTTAGTTTGCAAACTGAGAAGGCGAAACGCAAAATCAGCCGTTTTTGCGTTTCTTTACTAGATTATAACACCAATATGATTAAAAGTCAATACTTTTTGAGTTATCAGAGCAATGATTATCGATTGTATCATTATTCTCACAATTCTATTTTGCAACTACATTTCCAAACATTGTAATTATTATTCAGGCTATTGTCACTCAACCACTTTTTAGTCACTCATTAAGTGCGTAGTTTTCAAATAATTCTAGACATTTCCGCTGTTGAAAGAGCCCTTCCGTATGATGAACGGAGAGGGCTCTTTTTCATGCTTTAAATGCGATTGATATAATATCATTTTTTTTGAATGATCCCGCAAGCTATTTTTTTGCCTGCATTTCCACTGGGCTGAGTTGTGAAATCATCTGGGCTGCTGTGTATTATTACTGCTTTGCCAATAACATCTTCCACAGAAAATTTGTTGGTAAGGAAAACCGATAAGGCTATCCCATTATTGCCAAACAGCGGCGGCAGGTCGCCCGAATGTGACGGGTGAGGACAGCTGTTTTTATCAAAGTGCGTACCCGCATCTGCAAACGGGTCGTCGGCATTACCTGTACATGATCCCCCACCGTGTATGTGAAACCCGAAAACCTGCTGACTGCACTTGTTAGCAGGGTGTGGCAACCCTTGCACATCAGCGTAGACAAGAGTACCATTGTTTGTGACGTAGAACCTTACTGTTCCGTGCAGATTGGGATAGTCCTTGCTTCCTTTCAATACGGCTGTTGCCTGTGGCCAGCATGGAATAAGTGATTTGCAATTCTGATCCGGTTTGTTCATAGCATATTACCTCCATATGATGATAATATGCCGATAAATGAAAAACGTTCATTCAAACGGGTCGGCGTTTTGTTCTTTAACGTCCATAGGATAAAGCTGGAGCGTCTTTTTGACCGTGTCAGCTATCCCGAGGAATATCTCTTTTGCGCTTTTGTAGCCCTGCTTGTGCAGCTGTTTTTCCAGCCAGACACGCTCAAATCCTGCCTTTTTGAGATTTACGTCGTTGATGTGTCCGTCAAGGATAACGTTCACCATTATCTCTTCCTGCGTCGGCTCAAGCTGAACATCTGACGGTGTGAGTGGTCTGTCGGTGTCAACAGGCAGCAGGCTCAGGGAGCCGTTGTACTCAAACACGGCTGTTCGCAGTTTTGAGAGGTCAAAGTACCCTTGATTGCGGCAATGGGTGAGAAAATCGCTGATGTCGATACGGGCTTTTTTCAGATTTTCCCTGTAAAGCTTGCCGTTGTCAAAAAGTATCAGAGGTCTGCCGATAAGCAGCTTACGCATATGGGTGGACTTCTCGGTGATCTTTGAAACAGCGTAGGCACTCAGTGCATAGATCAGCATTGCAGCCACCATTCGCTCGGGGTGCTGGTTTTCAAAGGAGCACTCGGCTGCGATAGAGCCGATAGAAATGCCGATGATATAGTCAAACATACTCAGCTGGGAAAGCTGTTTGTTGCCCATAAGTTTGGTAAGAAGAAAAAGTACGATAATGCTCAGCACCGATGTCCACACGGTCATTAATAGTCCCATATCTGCCTCCATAAGTGTTTTTGGGATTATTATGTGCAAGGGATTGCGAGTTATTCTCTAAGGTTTTAAAAGAATAACGCTGACTGATTTACACACAATAACTGTGAGGTGATAAAGATGTCAAAACGCAGCAAAAAGCAAGACGATATTCAGATCTTGGCGCCCAAAAAGCAGCCGCCGATAATCTGCGAGGCAGAGCAAAAGGCTTGGAACAACAGGCTGCATTCGGATGAAGTGCCGATTTCGTCTGCGTACCCCGCTATCGACAACGACCTTGCGAGGGACAACATTGAAAACGACATTCCCCAGGCGGACTTGCAGGATATATGAGGAAACAAAAAGGAGCAGAACGGTTACTGCTCCTTTTTTTGTTATTGAATCAAAAGCTCATTTGTCGGCGGCAGGCAAGTGTTGCCTTTGCATACATAGTAGGTGGTGCAATCGTTAAGCAGGGAATAATTTTCATCTGCCTGCACCGCAAAAACATTTGCCAAAAACGGGAGCTGGATTTGTGATATATCGGCATTGTCTTTGACCGCAGCTGTGATCTTAGGCGGCGGTGCATAGTTCAGCAGCTTTGTAAGCAAAAACATACAGTTTCCCGCCGGAAAGTCCTGTGCGTTTGCAGACATAAAATCAATCTGCTTGTCGGTAAGCTCTTTGTAAAAGTCATTCTGCGTAAGCTGATACAGCCGCACAAAATCGTAAGCCATCAGCGAATTACCGCTTGGCACAGCACCGTCGTAAAGTTCTTTGGGGTTCTTGAATAGCTTGGCTTTCTGACACATATTGAAGCCGCCTTTTTCGTCTGCAAATTTCTTTACTGCTTCGCTGCAAAAGTTTTCGGCTTTTAAAATATATCTCTTGTCAAGTGTGGAATTGTACAGTTCGATAAGTGCGGCGATATAGTAAGCGTAGTCGTCCAAAAACGCCTGTTCGGAGCGTTTGCTCTCACGATAGCTCGTATACAGACTTGTCCCGGTGGACATATTATGCTCAATAAATCGCTGCGCCTTTTTAGCAGAGTGCAGATATTTCTGATCGAGCGAGACTCGGTAAAGCATTGACATCGCAGCTATCATCATCGAGTTCCACGAAAGCAGTTTCTTGTCGTCAAGGTGCAGCTTTGTGCGGGTTTTGCGGTACTTGTAGAGCTTGTGAAACTCTGCTGTGAAGTCTGTGGAAAGCTCGCCGCTTTTGAGGAGATTGGGGATATTGACCCCCTCGAAATTGCCCTGCTCGGTAATGTCAAAAGCCTTGGCAAAGTTATGCCCATTGTCGCCCAGAACACTGATTATCTCGTCAAGCGTGAAAGTGTAATATTTACCCTCAACGCCCTCGCTGTCTGCGTCCTGTGCACAGTAATATCCACCCTCGGGGGAAGTCATTTCACGCAGGATAAAGTCGGCAGTTCTGGTCGCTGTTTCAAGGTAAATTTTCTTTTCTGTAAGGCTGTATGCGGCGGTGTAGGCTATAATCAGCAGCGCATTGTCGTAGAGCATTTTCTCAAAATGAGGTGCAAGGAAAAATCTGTCCGTGGAGTATCTCGAAAAGCCTCCGCCGATATGGTCGAAAATTCCGCCTTTTCGCATTTGCAGGAGAGTTTTCTCTGCCATTTCCAGCGCAGAATTATCATTTGTCTGCTTTGAGTAATACATCAGCAGCATCAGCTCATGCGGCATTGGAAATTTCGGTGCTTGACCGAATCCTCCGCAGGTGCTGTCAAATTGCTTTTGCAGAGTATCAACTGCGGCTTTGACAATATCCTCATCAGTTTGAAACTTGCTCGCCGTTTCTTCGCTTTTCAGAATCTCAGTTATTTGACGTGCAGAATCAAGGAGCTTGTCACGCTGAGTTTTCCACATTTGAGTGACTGCGTTCAGAACATCGGTAAAGCCCGGCATACCGAAACGGGAATGAACAGGGAAATACGTCCCCGCAAAGAACGGCTTTTGGTCCCATGTCATAATAATGCTCATCGGCCAGCCTCCGCTGCCTGTAAGCGCTTGACAAACGTTCATATACACGCTGTCGATGTCGGGACGCTCCTCCCGGTCAACCTTTATTGATATATAGCTTTTGTTCAGTATATCGGCGGTTTCGGTATTCTCAAAGCTCTCACGCTCCATAACGTGACACCAGTGGCAGGTGCTGTATCCGATGCTCAGAAAGATCGGCTTGTCCTCTGTCTTTGCACGCTCAAACGCCTCGTCGCACCACGGATACCAGTCAACAGGGTTGCCTGCGTGCTGCAACAGATAGGGACTTGTTTCATTTTTCAGATGATTCATACAATATCTCCTCGCTTTTTGAGATTAGTATGCGTTGGATCGATGTTTGTATACAATTATTCCATACATCTATCATCATCTTTATTATCTGAAACGTAATCCAAAAATATTAGTTTACCAAGTAAAAATGGATTGTATTCCATAATAATGGCAAGGTGAAGTGCTGTTGATTTGACTCTACCTATGACTTATGATGTTATATGATTTGCAGGCTATTGTCACTCAACCGCTGTTTAGTCACTCTTTAAAGTGCGTAGTTTTAAACAACACTAGTTACTAGTATATGTTTGTTTTTATCAAATCGTTTGTTTTCGGTGATTTCCGAACAGAATTTGAAAATAGTAAAAAAATTCCATTTATTTCGAATCCCGTACGGGTCACTCTTTCGACAATCCACAATCGGCGTTGATACGCTGTTTGCGGGTTTCCTTTTTTCGGCTTTTTTGCCCCAACCACTTTGCAGCCACTGAGATTTGGTTGGGCAAATATGTTCATGGCAGGGCATTGACCCTGTTTTTTTATGCCTTTTGGGCACCTGAAAAAGGCAGTTCATAACACTTGCATTTTGTCAATGTTGGCTTTTTGGGTGGTGTTGAGAAGTTCAGAGCGTTGCTGATAGCGTCGCAGCTGCGTGCTTTGGCCTCTTGGAACATATGCGAGTACATATTCAGCGTTGTGCTTATCTCAGTGGCTCTGTCTCCGGTCGCAAAACGGCTCATTATTTAGAGAAACTAAACAAGTTTCAGTGCACATATCTGTGCAAAAGGTAGAATAATAAAAAAACTTGTAACGTTTTCCCTCTTTGTTTTGTTATATGTTATAATAGCAAGGAATGATGTTCACTTCGGCAATTACACAGCAAATTGGGGTGCTTAATATGAAAAAGAAGAAAAAAATAATTATATTGGTATTTGTATTGATAGCAGGCTATGTGACCTATTTTCTGTGTACGCACATGACCTATTGGCATAATGTCAAGTGGGATTATCCGCTCTTTGCAGAACCGGATACTGAGTATCTGGATATATGGGACTTGCGACTGCTGAATTTTACTTCTCAAAAAGATCGAATATATTTAGAGGCATTAGGTACAGCACTCGTAAACAGTTCATATAAGAACAACGGTGTTATGCAAAAAGACTTTGAAGGTATTATTTCAGAAATAGATTTTGAAGAAATAAACCCAAGAAGGTCTATGTTCAGCATTGAGCAAACTAAAACCGTATTGGATATCATAATTGATGAGGATTTTGACCTGACAGAGACTGATGTTTTACAGCACGGCAATAAAGCTATCTTTTTCTTTTGCTTTAAATATCACGCAAAGTATAACCCGGGTGAAACGGAGATAGATGATACAATTGCTCATACAGAAGCTCCCGACAGGATCTATTTTGAATATAAAAATGGTAAGTGGGTCGTTAAAGACATACACCTGGAAAGCCATAATGCATAATGATTATGCATCATATGAATTTTGGTACCACTTCTCCTGCTCCTTGGCGTAGTCATTGAGAATGATACTGCACAAATAAACAAAGAGGCTCATCACAGTTGTTGTGAAAGCCTTTTTGGGGTGTTATTGACATACACCATGCAGTGGGATATAATGGAAGCAAATAATTCTGATGTTAAAAATGAAGAATCAGAAGCATTGACGTATGCATTTGTTACATTTTTAAAAGGAGAAATAGAATGACAAAAGCTAAAAAGAGTATTTCAGAATCATATGGAATATTATTCAAACTTGTAAAAATGACTATTATCTATTTATTTTGCAACTATATTATATGGTTTGAATTAAACCCGTGTATTACGTTTGGAAAGGAACATGTGTCATTCTTTTGGGGAATGTCTCCGACTAAGCCAACAATTTATCCTGTATGTGTGTTACTTCCTATTCTTTTGTTTCAACCCCATACTATCATTTTGTATAGGCTTAAACCTTTGAAGAATAAAAAAGAAAAGAATGTATATTGGGGATGTTCAGTTTTATTTAGCTCTTTAACAATAGCTGTATGGTTTATTATCATTAATTATTATATATAGAGGTACTGATATGAATAAAACAACTGTCAAAATCTTCATTGCAATAATAAAAATAATATTACTGATTTCTATAATAATATCATATTTAGTGCTGATATTTGGAATTATGATGCAAGCAAGTAATTCTGCTACCAATTATTCGAGTGTGCAGCTTCTGCTTATTTGTCTATCATTAACGCTGGTTTTAGTTCCTTATGTGTATTTGCTGTATAAGGTAAAGATATTTAAAGATAAGAATAGCGAAAACTCAAATAAAACAATATCAATAGATAAAATAAATCAAAAATAATTATTATGCTATATTGTTTGCTCATAGTTTCGTCATCATATTTAATCTTATAGCAATTACTATTCTTGTAATCTTCTTCAGCAGTTTCTTATCGACCTTTGGTCGAATTTTGCGTAGCTCTTGAGCGAAGTCGTTTTAGATAATAACACACAAATTAACAAAGAGAGGACAGGATTAAATGAACATCAACGATATATCATCAAATGAGAGTCAGATCAAGGTCAAAAAGCGTTTGTCAATGTCCGGCAGAAAAAAGATGATCATCCTTGGAGCAGTAATAATTCTTGTAGTGATTGTTGCAATACTGCTGATAAAATTCATTAACGGTAAGATGATGTATAATAAGTACGCCAAAGGATTGGTTTCAAATAAGGGTCTGCATCTTGTAGAAAGCAGGAATATGTGGGAGATTTACAGAGATGATGCCTCTCGTGTATTGCACGGCTTTTCAGTTGGTGCTTGCAGCTTCCCCTATTTTAATGATACGATAGTTAATGCAAATATAGTTGACAGCGTGGGCTATGATGATAACGACAAGTTGATAACAAAGTCACGTATTTCGATCAATTATAATGTGTACCGTGATAAGAGGATAGAGTATACTGTTGATATTGACGAGCTCTCTCCAAACGGAGCAGGAAATTTAACTGCTTCAATGAGTGGGTCATTTAAGGTCACAAAGGATCTGGAGGTAATTAGCGCAAAGGGCTCTAATGAAAATGTGCCGGTTTCTGAGGAATCGGCAAAGGCAATGTTTGAAAAGCACAGAGATGAAGTCAGAGACAGAATGGACAAGCTCTTCCAGTTCTTTGGAGAGGAGAACTTTTATAAGCAGACTCACTAAAGGTAATTATTAAGGAGCGGCAGATGAGGATATACAAGTATTTCTTTTTTGCGATAGTCAGTTTGTTTTGTGCAGTGATAACAACATCACAGTTTATTGATCTGGCAGCTTACGATCATTGCGGTTATCCTTGTGTACAAATGATGTTTTCGCCGGAGAATTCAGACTTTGTTTTTAACACTATCAGCAAGCTGGAAACTAAATATGATGTGAACGTATTTATTCCTGATGTATACAATAAGGACAAATCAGAAATAGATTGTGTTTTCTATGCCGACGATGCATCAAAGAAAGCACTTGAAAGTGAAGCCTTCTTTTCACAAGGCAATTACCGTTCCGGGATCTTTTCGGGAGAATATACTTTCCATTTCCGGATCAGACCTTTATCCGAAGCAAAAGGAGAGGTCAGATATATGCATGATATCAGGCTCATTGGCAAAAGCAGCAGTGTAAGCGGATTTGCCGATGAGTTTGTTATGCTTATAAAAGAAAATTACGCAGATAAGTATAAGTGTTATTATGACGGACGATCCACCGGCGCAAAGGATATTGTGCTTAGAAATATTATTCTTACCTGGTCAGCAGGTCTTGCCATAATGCTTGTGATAGTAATATTTGAAACGGCTATCCTTCGCAAAGAAGCCGTAGTATCACTGATAGGGGGCAATTCCATAGGTGCGTTTATCGCAAAACGGTTAATAAAGGATATTGCCGGGCATACCGCTGTATTATCGCTTGTATTTGTTGTTTTATACATACTTGGGACACCCGCCGTTAGCTTTGCGTTCAGCCTGGTGCACCTTGCTGCGTTGATCTTATTGTCACTCGTGGTTTATCTCACCCTTTATCTTTCAAACATAAAAAAGGCTCTTGGGGGTGTAAAACAAGGTACACGTATACTCTATTTCAACTATTTCCTAAAAATAATAGCGGTGTTCGTGTGCTTTATTATTCTTGGAGAATTGATCGGTATAACACAGGACACTAAAGCAGAGCGGGATACTTCGGAGGTTTTGGATAAATACTTCGGTGATTATTGCTATGTTGACGAGGCAGCAGGATATCAGGCTGCAGGCAAGCTTGATGAGAACGATCCGGCAAGGATAAAATACATCATACACCGTGATCATTACGATGATATGAAACCTCTTTTGCTTTCATGCCGAACAAGTGAAGACGGAACAAGATACGTCAATGCCAACAGGTATGCTATGGATTACCTTTGTTCAGTAATACCGGAGCTTGATGATTGCGACCGTAGCAAGGAGTTTATCATTCTTTGCAGAAAAGACGACGACGCTGCGATGTCAAAGCTCATGAGCACCGCAAAGAGCTATGAGCATATTTATGGCGTCAAGCCGCAGCAGATTTTTTACGATAGGTCCGTATCGGTAATGGGTTTGAAGCAAGATACGATCACAGCAGTTGACTTTGTAAAGGACCCGATCGTAGTGATCACACTTGCAAGACCTGAGTTTTTTGAAAGCCGTAATATGGATAATGAATCCCACTGTGCACTTTTAATGGACAGCAAAAAAACAGATGAGCTTTGCGCTCAGTACGGTCTGAGCAAAAAGGATCTTGCAGTTTGCTCGGTCAAAGATACATTCCAGCGGCAATGGGGTGTTGGCAAGGCTGCAATAGCATCGCAGATAACTCTTGAAGCGGTTATGCTGTTTGTGGTGATGCTTATCAGCTTTTCGATCCTCAAATTCACATTCATCACAAAAGCCAAAGAGCTTTGCATAAAAAGGATCTTTGGTCACGGCTTTCTTTCCCGGTATTATCCAACATTCCTGCTGAGTATCAGCGTTTACATCCCCGGTCTGATCTATGCTCTTGATCGTGATAAAAAAGCATCCTTCGGTGCCAACACAGGGTTAATAACAGCGTTTACTCTTGGGGTCATGGCTGTTGATCTGCTGGTGAGTATGCCATATATTTTTAAAACCGAAAAAGCAAATGTTTCAAAGGTGCTCAAAGGAGGTGCGCTGTAATGATAAAACTGGAAGGCGTTTCAAAGGCGTTCGGAGAGCATATTCTTTTCCGTGGGGTGACTTTTGAGATAAAGGACGGAGATTTTGTAATCTTTTCCGGCGCAAGCGGATGCGGAAAGACCACAATGCTCAATATGATCGGCGGGATCGAGCCGTTAAGCGGAGGGAAGATAACAGTTGACGGCAGCGATATTTCCAAGAGAAAGGGCAAGCTTGAATACTTCCGTACAAAAGTCGGCTTTCTGTTTCAGAACTTTGCGCTGGTAGAGAATAAAACCGTGAAACAGAATTTACAGCTTGTGCGAAAGAAGAACCGCAGCGGAACAACTATTGAGCAGGCACTTGAAAAGGTGGGTCTTGCTGATAAGATAGATGCCAAAGTATATACCCTTTCCGGAGGAGAGCAGCAGCGAGTTGCCCTTGCAAGGCTTATGGTAAAAAAGTGCGATATAATCCTTGCCGATGAACCCACCGGGTCACTTGATAAGGCAAACGCCGAAAAGATAATGAGCATACTGAAAGAACTAAATGAAAACGAACACAAAACGGTAATAATGGTTACCCATGATGAAGAGCTTAAAAAGCAAGGAAAAACGCTGATAGAGTTATAGGATATTATCGTTTTGCATTGCCACAAAGAGGCTCATCACAGCTAATGTGAGAGCCTTTTTGGGGTCGTTGACAAGCATAATGCAACGACATATAATGAAAAACAATTATTTTGATAAAGCAGATCAATATGCTGATATTGATGCTCATAATATTTACTTGTTACTGCTTGCTGCTCCGGTGTTGTTTTCCAGTTCTGATTTTTGCCTGTTTTCACAAACGTAATGTATTTGGAGGAAATATAATGAAAAAGTTGCTCTCATTGATTCTGGTTTTGTATGCATTATCAGCAAATTCGATAACAGCCTATGCAAGTCCGCAGGAAGCGCAGGATATTAAGGTGAAGTCATTTAATTTCACACAGGATTGTGAGTACATAGAGATACTTATGCAGCTGTCGGAAGATAGTGAGGATTATACTGCTTACAATGATGCGAATATGAAAAAATACAGCTTTGACACAAAAGAGCTTTCCGAATATTGTGACGACGATGGCTATATAAGCTTTTCTTGTCATTTCAAGGACAATTATACCCGAATGAACGTTAAAAAGCAGGAGTACGGCGAAAAGATAGTTTCACTCAATAGTTTTGTGCTTGATGATGATAAGTATGAAAAATCGTGGCATGCAACGGATAGAATGAAAAGGCTGCACGAACTGAATCCTAAATTCAAGGTTGCTGCTCTCGACAAAAACGGCAGTATTATTCAAACGTCAGAACCTTTTGAACTTGAAAATGACAGTGGCTATCTTTGGAGTTATGTAAACTATGATGTAACAAAGAATTCTATTGAACTTGATTGGGAAAAGACGCTTACACCAATGCAACATGCAATCCGATACTACGGTATAGTAATTGTTGTTTCAATAGTAATCATTGTAATAATCGCTAAGATCGGGCTTTTATTTGTGAATAGAAAAAAGAGAAAAGCGCAAAAAGAATTAAAGCAAGTATGATTAGGAATGTATTATTGATAATTCATTTTAGTTTCATTGTAATAACTCACAACTAAAACTATTTCTTTCTTTCGTCTAACCCGCAGTAGTTTTTTATCCGCCTTTGGTCGCATTTTTCGCTGCCTCCGGTCGGAAAGCAGCTCGGAATTTAGTAAAACTAAACAAGTTTCAGCGTACATATCTGTGCAAAAGGTAGAATAATAAAAAATCTTGCAATTTTTTCCCTCTTTGTTTTGTTATTAGTAGTGAGGAACGATGTTCGTTTCGGCTATTACACAGCAAAGGGGGTGTTTAATGTGAAAAAAATTGTAAGCATGGTCATTGTTTTTCTTTTGATTTTTTATAAATCTACGCAGCTAAACCAGGGGACATCACGCTTTAGCATAGATTTCAATTATGCACATAATACGATCAAATTCTGGAGGATGATTATGAAAAAACTAGTTGTTATTATTACTGCGGCGGTTTTTTTTACTTCCTGTGTTCCAACACCTGATAATGTAAAAAACAGTGAGGCTGAAAAGGATAAAACAGAGTCTGCAAATGAGTTTGTTGCCGCTGATGATCTTTACTGTGATGCGGATATGATCAAACAATACATAAAGGATAAAGGATATACAAAGCAACTTATATTTAACGGAACAACGGTAATAGATAAAGTTGATAAACTATATGAATTGGATATTGAAACATTAACGGATGCGCATCAGAAGTTTCCTGAGCTATATAATACACTGTTTAACAGCGATTTTTACAGAGATAGCAATGTAAATAATATCAACAAATTACCGAAGTATTCAGAGAACGCTGATGCCAAGTATGTTTTTGATGATTTAACCTCCATAGGTGATGGGGTTATTTACAATAACGAAAATCCGGATAAACAAACCTCACAGTACCTTAATGTAAGCACAGGGGGATTTGTATACTATGAAAACTACAGATACAGCCAAGGGAAGAATTATCAAAGCATATATCGTGTCGTCGACAATAATGTGGAAGGTAAAGAGTATAAAATGACCGATGGCAGTTTATATAAGCTTAAAGACGCAGTGGAGTATTCAAACAAGTTTATCAACAAATCTTTTAAACCTCTTGGCAGCGAATATGTTTACAGAGTTGGTCGTATAGCTCCGATGATCATGCAGAATGATAGTGGTGCATACAACTATTATTTGGACATAGAAAAAACCTATAAAGGTGTGCCGTTTTGTAATCAGATAATTGCCGATTATGAAAAAGGAGAGAGGCATTTCAGACCATCAATATATATAACCGTACTTGATGGTAAAAACAATACCTGTGAAATTGATGCACCTTTTGGATTTGATAAGGTAGTAAACGAAAAAGAAATTACAACAGGGCTGGTTTCATGGTCCGAGGCGTTAGACATAATGCATAAAGAACTTGCGCCCAATATTAAGCTTAACATAACGGAGATCAGGCTTATGTATATATGTGATTATGATGGGGCTGATGTTGATGAAGCGGTCGAACTTAGTAAAAAGAATAAAGACGGTATGACAAGACAGCAGAATATGTCCCTTTCGTTCCCTGATCTTGTGCCTTCAAGAAAGTGTACAGCTTATCCTGTATGGGCGTTTATAGTGGATAAGAATAAAACTGAAAACAGCGAAAATTATTCAAATATAGAAAACTGCGACATGATAGTCGTAAATGCAAAGACAGGAAAATTAACAAGCTTTATAGACAGAGTTTCCAGCAGATAAAACCGATAATGATACAATAGTTATAAAGGTGAGATCAACAATGAGATTTTTTACCGCCCTGCGCAGTGATCTTAACAAGACCCTCTTGAATATCGGCTTTGCGGGAGCAGTGCTGCTAACATTTTTGCTGTGCTTTACCGCTCCTGCCTACACCGATAACAATACAATGAAATCATACAGCGT
>Ga0310691_10001901_pt1 | contig 29872 bp, 21 predicted proteins | sample 176DNAGHGlowgp2_FD_203887 | JGI IMG/M metagenome (GOLD analysis project Ga0310691, IMG submission 203887) | Sheep rumen microbial communities from Palmerston North, Manawatu-Wanganui, New Zealand - 1766 DNA GHGlow gp2 (v2) (version 2) | ecosystem: Host-associated > Mammals > Digestive system >... | reverse complement strand
GAGTGCATCAAATTAATAGCCTCACAGATCAGTCCGGATATGCGTGAGGCCATCATTCCCGCAATTTTCCCTGCGCTTTCCGCTTATGTCAGCGGAGCAGAATTCCAGTATGCCGACCTCACTTGGAAGGAGCTTTGCGGCTCAATGGCCCATCTGATTGCCGAATCGGGTATGGGCAAAGGCCAACTGACATCTTGCATTGAAGCGATCATGCGCAAGTTCCGAAAGCACGACGAGGAGGAACTGCAGAAGCTGGTGAGCTGGCAGAAGGCTGTCAAGACCAAGGGCGCCAACAAGGAGAAACCCGCTCGTCCGGAAGTCGCATTCTTCTTCCCGCCTTCAGATGCAACCAATCCGGCTTTCCTCCAGAATGCCATGGCTTGCGAAGCCTATGGAGGTCATACCCAGTTCTTCAATATGACCGAGATAGAGCAGGCCGACCGACTTTGCGGAGGACACAAGCAGGTGAGCCAGACCATCCGAAACATCTACGACAAGCAGCGTGCCGGTGCTCTTCGTGCTACGGCCGATGGCATAACGGGCAACCCTACGCTTCGTGTCAACCTCACCTTCTCATCTACGCCTATTGCTGCACGCAGGTTCTACAAGAACGAGCTGCACGTGGGCACATTCGGGCGCATACCTTTCTCCTACAAGGCACGCGAAAACCGAAGCGGCAAGATTCCTCGCGTGGGCAGGTTCGATGAGGATTTCCTCGCGAAACTCGACGAGTACATCATCCGCCTGGAAGATTGCAAGGGGCGCTTCATCATCCCTCAGCTGAACAAGCTGGCCGACAAACTGGCTGACGATGTGGCAAGTATCGCTGACCTTGCCGATAACGACGAGGTGTGGGATATGGGCAAACGTGCCATCGTTTCTGCATGGAAAAACGGCTGTATCCTCTTCATCCTCAACGGACAATGTTGGACACGCGTCATAGGTGAATTTGTCGAATGGTTGGTCTATCACGACCTCTGGAGCAAGATGCAAGTGTTCGGCGATATGCTGAAAGAAGGCGACACGAGCACTGTGGAGGCTGGCAAGAGTGGTCCCAAGAACATGCTCGACGACCTGAGTGATACGTTCAACGAAGCCCAACTGGAGGCTCTTCGTGCCGAAGCAGGCAAGCCAAAGGAAGGCACCAAACGCCAGTTGAGTGTTTGGATGAGCCGACGCTTTATCGAGTATTCGGCGCAAACAGGCCTTTACCGCAAGACGAAGAGTTACCTTAACCGCAAACGCTAATGGAAAAGCAAGAACTTCAAAAGCTCCGCGACCTCCCCATCGAGGGGGTCGCAGAGCGACTTGGACTCCACGTGAGCCGGCACAAGTGCCTTTGCCCCTTCCACGATGATCATCACGCAAGCCTGTCGTTCAGCGTGCGCACCAATCGCTATCGCTGCTTCGTGTGCGGGGCTTCGGGAGGGAGCATCGACCTGGTGATGCATCTTTTGAACAAGGATTTCCTCGATGCCTGCCACTGGCTCGCCGATGCGAACAATATTTGGGTTCAAGAGCGTCCTCAGTCGGCAGCTAAACTTGGCTGCCAAGGCTCCGGTCTCCCGTCGTCATCCTCCACTTTCGACCCCACCCGCTACGCCCGCTTCTTCGAGCATCCTTTCCTGAGCGAGCCGGCTCGGCAGTTCCTATTCGAGGAGCGCAAGCTCGACGAGCGCGTCATCCGCTGGTGCCGACTCACTTCGTGGCGGGATCGCAAGGGTGTCGATTGGCTGCAGATACCTTATTATGATCGTGAAGGCCATCTGATTGGCATCCAGAACCGCCTTCTCTCGAAAGGTGATTTGCCTCGCTTCCGCTTTCCCTATGGGGCACAATGCAGCATCTACAATCTGCCCGTCCTCAACAGGCTTCAACAAGGCGAGGCGCTCTACATCACCGAAGGCTGCTCCGACTGCTGGGCGATGCTCTCGGCGGGACACAAGGCGATAGCCATCCCTTCGGCCACTTTGCTCAAGCCAGCTGACAAGGCGCTCCTCTCGACCCTCAACTCTGAACTCTCAACTGCCTTCCATATGTATCCCGACCGCGACGAGCCCGGCGAACGCCTCTTCCTCCAGTTGCAGAAAGTACTCCCCAACCTTGAACACCATCAGCTTCCACCCGATTGCAAGGACTTCAGCGAGTATTATGTCTTGACGAAATCGGAAAAAGTACTCTAACGGCCGACAGAGTGCTTCCGCAATTTGCGAATGTCTATTCTTGGCCGAGATTGGTCATTCTTCGTTCGGAAATTGTACTCCAACGGCCGACAGAGTACTTCCGCAATTTGCGAATGTCCATTCTTGGCCGAGATTGGTCATTCTCCTTTCGGAAATTGTACTCCAACGGCCGACAGAGTACTTCCGCAATTTGCGAAAGACCATTCTTGGCCAAGATTGGTCATTCTTCGTTCGGAAATTGTACTCCAACGGCCGACAGAGTACTTCCGCAATTTGCGAAAGACCACTTTTGGCCGAGATTGGTCATTCTTCGTTCGGAAATTGTACTCCAACGGCCGACAGAGTACTTCCGCAGCAAAGGAAAACAAAAAATCTCTGCACTTATGCTAAAAATCGTGAACGGATGATGCGTAATTGGAGAAAAATGCGTATCTTTGCGGCGCTTTTTGAAAAAGATAAGATGCGTGTTCCGCTGAGAATGAGGGGACTTCGACTGTTGAAAAGATGAAAAGGTTTTTGTACGTGCTGATGCTGGCCCTGCTGATTGGCCAGATTGCGCAGGCTGAGAGTCCGCGCAAGACAAACGCGCGCACAAGAAACACCCGACAACAGACTTTGCAACATCAGGTTCCTCGCCCACGCGTAGCACTAGTAGTGGGTGGTGGCGGAGCGAAAGGAGCTGCCGCCATCGGAGCTATGAAGGCCGTGGAGGCTTCGGGCATCCCCATCGATATGGTGGTAGGCACATCGGCAGGAGCCATCATCACGGGGCTTTATGCCGTGGGCTACAACGCACAACAACTCGACTCGATCTACCGTGCACAGGACTGGATCTATCTGCTCAGCGATATGGCTGCTCCGCGCTGGAAACCTTGGAGCAAGGTGAAGGGTGTGCCTGGAATGATGCGCGGCGAACGATTCACCCAGAAGCTCGACTCGCTGCTGGGCGGACGTTGCTGCTCCTTCGACTCGTTGCCCATCCCGCTGCGCTGCGTGGCGGTGGACGTGAGGGACTTCCGCGAAGTGACACTCGACAGCGGCAACGTGGCACAGGCCATCCGCGCCAGTATGTCGGTGCCCCTGGCATTCACCACGGTGGAGCATGACTCGATGCTGCTGGTCGATGGAGGCCTGCTCAACAACCTGCCCGTCGATGTGGCACGAAGCATGGGTGCCGACTATGTGATTGCCATCGACCTGATGGATGCGAAACGTGCCACCCAGCAGTCGCGTGGCGAGATGCACACGCGTGGCCTTGTGTCGATTCTGGAATGGAAATACGTGCGCCCCGACCTCGACAAATACCAGGTGAACCGTCGGGACGCCGATGTGCTGATACACCCCGATGTGGAGGGCTACCATGGTGCGAGCTTCTCGGAGGACGATACGCGCCAGCTGATAGCACGCGGCGAGGAGGCTGGGCGTGCTGCACTCGACAAACTTGCCGAGATCCGGCAGCGGGTGCAGCCGGAGCAGAAGGGGAAAGGTTCGAAAGGTTCGAAGGGTTCGAAGGGTTTGAGTGGTTCGAAAGGTTCGAGAAGTTCGAAGGGTTCGAGAGAATCTGAACGACGTGCGCTGAAATTTGGAGACAAATAGGAGTTTTCTGTCATTTTTTCATTATTTTCTAGAAAAACGCAATTTTTTGGAGTTGTGTTAATATGTTCTTCAGCATATTTTCACATCTTTTAACATCTTTATGTATCTTATGGATGTATTTGTATTTATCTTTGCATCACGAAACACGAACAATTACTAAAAATTCAAACCAAAAAAAACAACCCCTTTTGAAGTATGGCAACTGCATTGATCTTTGTAGAACTGGCCATTGTCCTTGCTTTGATCTTCATCGGAGCCAGGGTAGGTGGCATCGGCCTTGGCGTATTCGGTATGCTGGGCGTGTTCATCCTGGTCTACATCTTCGGACTTCAGCCGGGCAAGGCACCCATCGACGTGATGATGATCATCCTGGCGGTGATTGTGGCATCGGCAGCTCTGCAGGCTGCGGGCGGCTTGGATTGGCTTGTAGGACAGGCAGCCAAGTTCCTGCGCAAGCACCCCGACCACATTACCTACTACGGCCCCCTCTGCACATGGCTCTTCTGCCTCGTGGCAGGCACAGCACACACCAGTTATTCTCTGCTCCCCATCATTTCTGAGATTGCCCAGGCCAACAAGATTCGCCCCGAGCGACCTGTAGCATTGGCCACGGTATCGGCTTCGCTGGGCATCACGGGCAGTCCCGTGTCGGCAGCTACGGCAGCCATCATCTCGCGCGACCTGCTGGGAGCACAAGGCATCGAACTGGGCACCATCATCCTGACCTGCGTTCCCGCAGGCTTCATCGCCATTCTGGTGGCTGCATTTGTGGCCAACCATTGGGGCAAGGAACTGGAAGATGACCCCGAATACCAGCGTCGAGTGCGTGAGGGTCTGATTGACCCCGAGGAGGACAAGCGCAAGGTAGAGAGTGCCGAATACAGCAGCGATCCACGTGCCAAGCGTTCGGTTTGGGCATTCCTGTTCGGCGTTGCCCTGGTAGTGCTCTTCGGCTTCTTCCCACAGCTTCGTCCAAAGGGCGTATCGATGTCGGAGACCATTGAAATGATCATGATGAGCGATGCCATCCTTATCGTTTGGGCAGGCAAGGTGCCTTTGAAGAACGTGCCCAAGGGCAGCATCTTCGCAGCTGGCATCAATGCCGTGATAGCCATCTTCGGTATCGCCTGGATGGGATCGACGTTCTACGTAGGCAATGCCGAAGCCATCAACGGCGCATTGGCCGGTATGGTCGAGTCGGCTCCGTTCCTCTTTGCCGTTGCCCTCTTCCTGATGAGCATCATGCTCTTCTCGCAGGCTGCTACCGTCACCACACTTTATCCTGTAGGCATCGCCCTGGGTATGAACCCGATGCTGCTCGTGGCCATGTTCCCAGCCGTCAACGGCTACTTCTTCCTTCCCAACTACCCGACTGAGGTTGCTGCCCTCGGCTTCGACCGCACAGGCACTACCCATGTGGGCAAGTATGTGATCAACCACTCCTTCCAGTTGCCAGGATGGATCACCACGGTGGTTGCCATCGCTGTGGCCTACGCCATCTCGCTGGTACTGTAACCGAAAACTACAAACCCTTTACATATTAACTAACTAAAACAAAAACAAAACACTATGAAAAAGAGAATTTCCATTCTGATGATGCTCCTCGTGATGGTTGCATCAGTTGCCATGGCTAAGCCAAAAGTACGTATTATTGCTACCGGTGGTACTATCGCAGGTGTGAGCACCGCCGCTACTTCATCGGCCTACACAGCCGGACAGGTAGGCATCGAGACCCTGATCAATGCCGTTCCCGAAATCAAGGATCTGGCCGACGTGACAGGCGAGCAGCTCTGCAACATCGGCAGCCAGGACATGAACGATGCCGTTTGGCTCAAGCTTGCAGTTCGCATCAACCAGCTCCTCAACGAGGAGGGTTATGATGGCGTACTCGTTACCCACGGTACCGACACCATGGAAGAGACCGCTTACTTCCTTTCACTCACCGTTCACAGCGACAAGCCCGTCGTACTGGCTGGTGCCATGCGTCCTTCGACCGCCATTTCGGCCGATGGTCCTGCCAACCTCTACAATGGCGTAGCTACGCTGGTTGATCCTTCGTCAAAGGGTCGTGGCGTGATGGTGAGCATGAACAACTCGCTCTTCTCTGCCAAGGCTGTCTACAAGGGACACACCACCGACCTCGACACCTTCAAGGGTGGCGTCTTCGGAGCTATGGGTTACATCTACAATGGCAAGCCCATCTATGTTGACAATATTCCTTCGTACAAGTTCGGTTTGAATTCCGAGTTCAACGTAACCGCCGACACCAAGCTGCCAAAGGTAGGTATCGTCTATGGTTATGCCAATGCTTCTCCAATCCCAATGCAGGCTCTCGTTGACGCTGGCTTCGACGGCATCGTACTCGCTGGCGTAGGTGACGGCAACTTCTATCAGGACGTATTCGAGGTAGCTGTGAAGGCTCAGGAGAAGGGCGTACAGATCGTTCGTTCGAGCCGCGTTCCTACTGGCGCCACCAACCAGGACGCCGAGGTGGATGACGCAAAGTATCACTTCGTGGCTTCGCTCAACCTCAACCCACAGAAGGCTCGTATCCTCCTGATGCTCGCCCTCACCAAGACCCACGACTGGCAGGAAATCCAGAAGTATTTTGCAGAGTATTAATTTTTGATGGTTCTGAAAAGTTAAGAAAGGTTCTGAAAAGTTCGAAGGGTTGTTGCCCTCAGAACCCTTCAGAACCCCTCAGAACCCCTCAGAACACTTTAATCCATTATCCGATATGAAACGAATCTTATTCATTGCTGTTGCCATGGTGCTCGCCCTCGGGGCTAACGCACAGGGGCGAAATACCGGCATGGGTGGCTCGGATGGTGACTACCAGAGCCTCTCGGAGCGCGTCTTCAAGCTCGAGAAGAAGACCGATGCCTTCAACGTGTATTTCAACTATGCAGCCGGCTTCCAGGAATTGTTCACGGAAGACGATGCCTTCTCGAAGTTCACCAACAAGCAGGCTCGTATCGAAATCAAGGGCAACCTGACCGACAAGATCAGCTACCGCTGGCGTCATCGTCTGAACAAGAACAACACCGCCATGGGTACCGACAACTTTGCCAAGGCTACCGACATCTTGATGGTGGGCTATCAGTTCAACGACAAGTGGAGCATCCAGGGCGGCAAGATGTGCCAGAACCACGGCGGCTTCGAGTTCGACGAGAACCCTATGTACATCTACCAGTACTCGGACATGGTCGATTACATGGACAACTTCATGGCCGGCGTAAACCTGAGCTTCAAGCCTGTGCCCAACCATGAGTTCGACCTGAACATCACCAACTCGTACAACGACGGCTTCAGCGACTACTACGGCATCTCGGCCTTCTTCGGCAAGGACAACAAGCTGGAGAAGTACTATGCCTCGAAGCATCCTCTGACCTATATCTTCCTCTGGGCAGGCAACATGTTCGACGGCATGCTCCAGACCCGCTGGTCGTATTCGCTGCAGAACCAGGGTGAGGATGCCAACGACCACAAGCTCTGCCTCGGCCAGCAGCTCGTGCTGCCCAACTTCCAGTGGTACATCGATTACATGGGCGAATGGGATGACATCGACCGCCTGGGCATCGCTTCGGCCGATGGCGCCAGCTACCTGGCCAAGCAGGGTGCCGGCTTCTTCAGCGGTGTGACCTACCACTCGCTCATCACCAAGGCCAACTGGCAGTTCGCTCCCCAGTGGAACCTGATGCTCAAGGGTTGCTATGAGACCGCCAGCGTAGGCGACGTGGATGCTTTCGACGGCTATCGTAAGTCGGCTCTCTGGATGGCAAACCTCGAGTATTATCCCGACAAGAGCCAGGACTTCCGTGTGTTCCTTTCGTACGTAGGCCGTCACTACACATTCTCTGACGAAGCCAAGGCTGCTGCCGGCCTCGACGACTATAACACCAATCGTCTCGAGCTCGGATTCATGTTCCGCATCAAGGCATTCTAATCCTTTATTTGATAAAGATGCTCTAGACAATCTAGGTTTTCTAGAGCATCTAGATAAAAAACAGAAACAACAGTACTAACCCTTTTTACCCTATGGAAGAAGTAAAATATCGTGTTGAGTCCGACCTGATTGGCGAACTCAAGGTACCTGCAGAGGCCTACTATGGCGTGCAGACACAGCGTGCGATCAACAACTACCAGATCTCGTCGCGCAAGATGTACCATTTCCCCGAATTTGTCGAAGCTATCGCTTACGTGAAGCTGGCTGCCATACAGACCAACCATACCCTTGGCGTCATCAATGACGAAATCTCGGGTGCCATCGAGCAGGCCTGCCGCGAGATCATCGACGGTAAGTTCCATCGCGAGTTCCCCGTCGATATGATGCAGGGTGGCGCCGGCACGTCGATCAACATGAACGCCAACGAGGTCATCGCCAACCGCGCACTCGAGATTCTCGGCCACAAGCGCGGCGAGTACACCATCATTTCGCCCAACGACCACGTGAACTGCGGTCAGTCGACCAACGATGCCTATCCGACTTCGTTCCGTCTGGCCTTCATCCTGATGAACAAGAAGCTTATCGGTGCCCTCACCGGCTTGATTTCCGCATTCCGTTATAAGGCTGACGAGTACCAGAACGACATCAAGATGGGTCGTACCCAGATCCAGGATGCCGTGCCTATGACCTTCGGACAGGAGTTCAACGCATATGCCAACAACCTTGAGGAGGAAATCCTCAACCTCGGCCGCAACATCGACCTGCTGCACGAAATCAATATGGGCGGCACCGCCATCGGTACTGGCCTGAATGCAGCTCCCGGCTTTGCCAAGCTTTGCGCTGCCAACCTCAGCAAGCTCACCGGCGAGAGCTTCATCGCTGCTCATGACCTCGTAGAGGCTACGCCCGACACTGGTGCCTACGTCAGCTATTCGGGTGCTCTGAAGCGTCTGGCTGTGAAGCTGTCGAAGATCTGTAGCGACCTGCGCCTCATGGCTTCCGGTCCTCGCTGCGGTCTGCACGAGATCAACCTCCCAGCTATGGCTCCTGGTTCTTCAATTATGCCAGGCAAGGTTAATCCTGTCATCCCCGAAGTAGTCAACCAGACCTGCTTCAAGGTGATTGGCAACGATACTGCCGTTACCATCGCAGCCGAGCACGGCCAGCTCGAACTCAACGTGATGGAACCCGTCATCACCCAGTGCATCTTCGAGAGCGTCACCTGGATGACCAATGCCATCAACACCCTCACCGAGAAGTGTATCCTTGGCATCACAGTCAACAAGGAACATTGCAAGGAGATGGTCAAGAACTCCATCGGCATCGTTACCGCCCTCAACCCCATCATCGGCTACAAGGCCAGCACAAAGGTGGCCAAGGAGGCTAACGAAACCAACCGTTCGGTTTACGACATCGTGCTCGAGAAGGGCTTGATGACCAAGGAGGAACTTGATGCTGCGCTTGATCCAGTCAACATGCTTCAGTCGCACAAGTTCGCTGCAAAGAAGTAAGACTATATCAACATTTATTGCCTTACAACAAGGGCTGCGATTTTGCATCGCAGCCCTCTTTATTATTTATATAGGAGAAATATCTGAGAAACCGTACTAAAAGATATGCCTGCATTCATACGCCACTCTGACGGGCTGATAGACGCGCACATAATCGACGAAGTAGTGGATGGGATAACGGGCGTTGTCAGGAGTACCTCCGTGGCGCCCCAAGGCGAGGTTGAGAATCAGATAGAGTCCGAAGTCCTCTTCGTCTGATTTGAAGGGATTCCAGCGATTGCCTTGCCAACCCTGGTTGCGGGTCTTCCGAAGCTCAATGGTATTGAGCAACTTGCCATCGACGTAGATCTTGAGGTACTTCGGCGTCCAATCGAGCCTCCAGACGTGGAACTTCTCGGTCCAATGAGGATCCTTCTTCTCGAATTGACTCACGGCCACGTAGCCCTCGTCCCATTGTCCGTCGTAGCGCTTCGTACCGCCCCAGCATGCATTGGCCAGAATGCCGGGAGCACCATACTTGATGTAGTACTCCATAATGTCAATCTCGCCACATTCGGGCCACTCGTGCTTGTTGCCAAGCAACCAGATGGCTGGCCAGGAGCCCGATGCCGTGGGGATCTTGGCACGGATCTCGAAGCGGCCGTAGCGGAAGGCGTGCCTGCCCTGTGTGGTAAGACTGGCCGACGAATAATCGGCATAGCGACGATTGTGGCGCCAGTTATCGACCTGAGGATAATATTTCTTGTTCATCACCCGCTCGACACGACCTTCGATGTCGAGCACGCCATCGTGCACCGTGGCATTGTCGGGCTGATAGTACTGCAACTCCTCGTTGCGCACAAAGCCCGTCTCGTAGGTCCAGTCCTTGCCAGGGCGGCCTTTTCCCTCGAATTCGTCGTGCCAAACCAGCCGATAACCCTTATACCGGGTAACGTCGCTGGCATCGGTGGGTCGATAAGCCTGTTCTTTCGGCCACGGGCTATCATCCTCGGCAGGCTTCACTCTTTGGCCAAAGAGTAAAAGCGGCAGACCGAGGACGACAACCGTGGTGAGGATTATCCTGCAGTTCATGCGGCATCAAAGCTTGATCTTGAGCATCACGAAGCTATAGGGTTCGATGTCGAGCGTCATACGTGGCTTCACGTTGACAACGTCACGTACTGGTTCAACAGTAATTTTGCCGAAGGTGTTCCCATCCTCAGGATTTCCCGAAAGGACTGTGCGCTCGGCAACCTTCTTCATACCCTTGAAACGGGAAAGATCGACCTTGGCAACCTTCTTGTCGGCGCTGGCATTACCCACCTTGACGAAGAGTTCGCGCGTCTTCACATTGAGCACGACGCTTTGCTCCTGATGCTTGTCGGCACCTTCGATGCTGACACAATCGCCGTAGTAATACTGACCTGCCGACTCGCCGAACATCTGCTGCACATAGTAGCTGCAGGTCGGATAGACGCGCTCGTTGTCGAAATAGATGAGGTCGGGCGTCCAGTTGCGATTGTCCTTGCTGGCGAAGAGAGGTGCGTAGGAAGTCATATCGACAACATCGGCATTACGCTCGACGTGCATCAGATAGACGGCCTCGGCAAGTGCATCGAGGAGCTGGTTGTCGCGTCCACGATTCTGTGCAGAATACTCGCCCAGATAGACCTTGGTCTTGCGGTCGCGTGGATAGTTGTCGTACTGACGGCTGTCGAGATAATACTGTGTAGGCTCGTAATAATGCTCGTCGATGATGGGGAGACCTATCTCTTCGGCAAACTTCCAGGAATTATCATAGTCGGGGTTGCCGGGGTGCGAACCAGGACCTGCTGTGCCCACAATGATGATTTCGGGATGAGCAGCCACGACACGGTCGTAGATGTACTTGAAGCGCTCCATGAACTCGGGAGAGATGCGCTCCTCGTTGCCGATGCCCAGGTACTTCAGATTGAATGGCTCGGGATGTCCGGCCTCAGCACGCACACGGCCCCACTTGGTGGTGACATCGCCATTGGCCCATTCGATGAGGTCAAGAGCTTCGTCCACCCATTCGTCCATCTCGTCCATCGGACAAGCGTCCTGTGCCTGGTCCTTCATGCCCCAACCGCCGTTGACGCCCTGGCAGCTGACACCACAAGGAAGGATGGGAAGTGGCTCCATGCCGAGATCCTCGCAGAACTGGAAATACTCGAAGTAGCCAAGGCCCATGCTCTGGTGATAGCTCCAGGTGTTCTTGAGCTGCTTGCGCTCATGCTTGGGACCAAGAGTGGTCTTCCAACGATAGGTGTTCCAGAAGCCATCGCCACCACCATGAACTACGCAACCGCCGGGGAAACGCATGAAACGTGGATGCATGCCCTGTAATGCCTCAGCAAGGTCCTTGCGAAGGCCATGGCCCTTGAAGGTATCTTCGGGCATCAGCGATACGGCATCGATGTCCATCTCGCCCACGGTGAGCACGAGAATCTGGAGGACTGCATTCGGGCAATCTTCGGTTGGTTCGAGGACGGCCTCCACCTTGTTCCAATCGGGGCCTACGACCTTTACGGTCTGGTCGGCCAGCAACTTCTGCTCACGACCGGGTACGACGAGAGCGATGCGCACTTCCTTGGCCTTACCGCTCACGTTGCGCATAAAGGCTGAGAAGTCGTACTTGGCGCCCGCCTTCACGTTCATGCCGTTGAAGCCATCGTTCTGGAGGCCTACGCCTGTCCAGCCATCGAAGTCATAGTAGTGTCCTACGCGCTCGATGAGAATGCGCATGTAGTTCAGGTTGTTGACGTGCAGAGGATAGGCCTGCAAGGTTGTGATGTTGCCCGAAGAGTGGCCGGGACGGATGAATCGCCAGGCTGTGCCAGGGCCCCAGCCGGCACGTTCGCCAGCGTTGTATTCGAAGGCTCCGTTCTGCACCAGTTCGGCATAGAGGCCGCCATCGGCTGCATTACTGATGTCTTCGAAGAAGATACCAATCAAGTGATCACTAATTGCCTTACCGCCGGCAGGAGCGGTCATGGGGCGTTGTGCCCAAAGGCTTGTGGCTGCCAAAAGGCAAGCACCGAGAATTGCTGTTCTTTTCATGTTGTTATAGGTTTATGAATGTGATTCAAGCTTTCGGGTGCAAAGATAATGAATAATTCGCGATTCTCCAAATTTTGGAAAACAAAAAAACATTGCAAATGAAATATACTTGTTTCGCATCGGATAACGGCACGCCAAATCGCGTCCCATTTGGGGATTTAGTCGTGAATCTATGGTAATTGCAGATAGCGGAAATGGTATTTTTTGCCGATATGACACAAAAAAGAGAGGACGATTGGATTACTTTTGGTATTTTTTATTATCTTTGCGGCATCAAGAAAAGAAGATTACCTATTTATTATAAGACTATGAAATTGAATCTGCATCTGACCAACAAGCTCGTCACTCCCGAAGAAGAGGACGAACAGCGCTACCCGTGGGCCTACAACAAGAAGACCAAGTGGAACGACCGCATGAAAAAACGCGCCATCATCTGGCTCAGCCAGCGCGTGGGCAAGCCCGTGCTCAAACTCACCGCGCTCGACTATGAAAAGAACAACCTTCGCGAACTGCTTGACGAGTATGGAAAGGCAGAATTTGCTAACCTTTTTATCTTTAATGCTCTTCAGCACACCATCACCGGTTGGCCTGGTGGCAAACCCAATGCCGACGACACCCAGCGTCCCGAACGAGCTCTTCCCTATCCCAAGCGTGTGGCTGTCTTTGCTCCCCATCCCGACGACGATGTCATATCGATGGGAGGAACCATCCGTCGTCTGGTGCAGCAGGGCAACGACGTACACATCTGCTACGAGACTTCGGGCAACATTGCCGTAGGCGATGAGGAGGTTCGTCGCTTCATGCATTTCGTCAATGGTTTCAACCAGCTCTTTGCCGACAGCAAGGATGAGGTGGTACGCGCCAAATACAAGGAGGTGAAGCAATTCCTGAAGAGCAAGAAGGAAGATGAGCCCGACAACAAGGACGTGCTGACCCTGAAGGGACTGATTCGTCGTGGCGAGGCCCGCATTGCCTGCGAATACAATGGTGTGCCGAAGCAGAAGATTCATTTCCTCGACCTGCCGTTCTACGAGACAGGCCGCATCATCAAGCGCCCACTTTCGAAGGACGACGTGCAGATTATTCTTGACGTGCTGCGCGAAATAAAGCCTCATCAGATCTTCATCGCTGCCGACCTTGCCGACCCACATGGCACTCATCGCATCTGTACCGATGCTGTGCTTGCTGCCATCGACCTGGAGCGTCAGGCTGAAGCCGAATGGCTCAAGGACTGTCGCATCTGGATGTATCGTGGTGCTTGGGCAGAATGGGATATTGAGGATATCGAGATGGCTGTGCCTATGAGCCCAGAAGAACTGCGCGAAAAACGTAATTCGATACTGAAGCACCAGTCTCAGATGGAGTTTGCTCCATTCCTTGGTGGAGACGAGCGTCTGTTCTGGCAACGTGCAGAAGACCGCAACCGCGACACGGCCAATCGCTATGACGCCCTTGGCCTGGCCAGTTATGAGGCCATCGAGGCATTCGTGCAGTATAAGTTCTAAAGTCTATTCATAACCTTTTGGACAAAGCAAGGCAAAGCCCGCATATCATCGCGATGTGCGGGCTTTTGCATTTCGTGCTATCTCGTCGGCCACGAGCATAACATTGGCAGGAGGTCGCTGATGTAGTATTTCGTTGCGCATGAAGTCCATATAGGGTGCCACGTGGTCGAAGAAACGATGGTAACCCTCGCACAGGTAATTAAGACCGGGATTGCCATATCGATCGCGAACGAAACGATTCTTCGGACACTCTCCATGACAGGCAAATTCATAGCGACATTCCCTGCATTGGCGAGGAAGGGAGCCATGCTTGATGTCGCTGAACTGCTGTTGTTTCGAACTATAGAGCATTTCGGTAAGCGTCTGTTGGCGAATGTTGCCAAGTTTATACTCGGGGAAGACAAAATGATCGCACGAATAGACGTCTCCATTGTATTCCATCACACCTGCATGGCCACAATCGCGGGCAAAGATACAAATGCCAGGAGGCACGCCACACCAGTTGGCAAGCGTGCAGTCGAAGAGTTCGACAAAGATATGCCCCACATCGTGTCGCACCCATTGGTCGAAAAGTTCGATAAGGAAATCACCCCATTGGTCGGGACGAACAGATGAAGGAGTCAAGGGGGCTTCCTCATTGGTCATAGTGGCAAGCTGGCGACCATCAGCATGCGCGACGATACGCTCTACAACGGGCGAGAACTGGAGATATTGGCAACCTATTTCCCGAAAAAACTGATAGAATTCGAGCGGATGGTCTGCATTTGCTGCATTGACCACAGCCATCGCGTTCCATTCGACCTGATGCTTTTGGAGCAACTCGATGCCTCGCATCACCTCGCTGTGGGACGGGCGGTTGTCGGCAGTAAGGCGATACTGGTCGTGGTATGCCTGCGGGCCATCGATCGAGATGCCCACCAACCAACCGTTGTCGTGAAAAAAACGACACCATTCGTCGTTGAGCAGGGTACCATTGGTCTGGATGCTGTTGCTCACACTTCGGCCTCTGGAATAAGTACGCTGATAGGCTAACGCTTTGCGATAGAAACCAATAGGCCGCAGCAGAGGTTCGCCTCCATGCCAGGTGAAGACAATCTCTGGTTGGGTCTGCGCCTCAATGTACTGCCTCGTGAACAGTTCGAGCAACTCGTCGCTCATCTGATGATGTGTCGTTTCAGGATAGAGCCTCGACTTCTCAAGATAGTAGCAATAGCGGCATCGAAGGTTGCATTGTGCACCTGCCGGCTTCGCCATTACGTAGAGCGGTTTTGAAAAAGGAGAGATGGTTTCCATGAAGAATTTGTTTACAAATTGACATGCATTTCTGCCTATTGGACCGAAAAACAGCCGATATTATCAATTCCTTATGCCTGATGCTTGGATATATCAGATTTTTTTGTTACTTTTGCACCGAGAACACAATCATTACTATTGTATAAAACCAATAATACCAACTTAACATATGTCACTCAATCACAGACACAAGATCGCTGTCATCGGTATCGGTGCAGTGGGTTCGGCCGTATGCTACGGACTCATCAATCAGGGAATCTGCGACGACCTCGTCCTCGTGGATGTCAATGCGACCAAGGCCATCGGAGAAGCGATGGACCTGCGCCACAGTATCGAATACATGGGCCGAAACATGAAGGTCCGCGCCGGCGAATACAAGGACTGCGGAGATGCCGACATTGCAATCATCTGCCTCGGCACACCCCAGAACCTGCTCAAGCGCGATGCCGAAGGTAATGTCATCCGCAGTTCCATTCTCGAGGTGGCATGTAAGATGATACGCCCTGCAATTGAGGAACTCATGCGTTCGGGCTTCAATGGCTACATCATCACCATTACCAATCCTCTCGACACCATCACCCACCTCATCTGGCGACTTTCGGGATTGCCCAGCAATCGCGTAATCGGCAGCGGTACGTCGCTCGACACAGCTCGACTCAAGTGCATCCTTGGTGAAATCATCAACGTCGACCCGCACAGCATCAATGCCTACGTCATCGGAGAGCATGGACCCACAGAATTCATTCCCTGGAGCATTGCCAGCGTGGGAGGCAAGTCGATGGACACCATCAAGGCAGACAATCCCGATCGTTTTGCTGACCACACATACGAAAGCATCCTCAAGAAGGTGCAGGTAGCTGGGCCAAAAGTGGTCAACAAAAAAGGATTCACGAACTATGGTATAGCCTCTTCGGCTATCGCAATAGCACGTGCTATCCTATACGACGAATGTCGCGTCATTCCCGTGTGCACATATCTCGAAGGACACTACGGATTCAGCAACGTCTTCACCAGCGTTCCTGCCATCATCGGCGGCGAAGGTGTGCGCGAAATCATCGACCTGCACCTCACCGATGAAGAGATGGAGCAGTTCCGGCACTCGGTTGAAACCATCCGCGAAGCCAATCGGGCTGCACAAGCTTTCCTTTAAGAGGTTCTGAAAAGTTCTGAAAGGTTCTGAAGAGTTCTGAAAGGTTCCGAAAAGTGATAAAAGGGTTCTGATAGTTTTTACAAACATTCAGAACCCTTTTTTTACTTACTTATAAAGGAAGCGCTTGATGCTCTTCTTTGGTGTCTTTTCGAACTCCTTTTCGACGATTTCGAAGCGGGCCACCTGCTCATACTGAGGCAGGTTCTTGTTGATGCTGGCACGCTGCTTGTCGATAAGCTTCTCGATGGCAGCAGGATCATTCTTGACTGCGTTGATCGAGCGGTTCTGGAAGTCGGGATAAATGAGACCTACAAGTTTGCCCTCGCGCTGAACGACGATAGCCTCGGAGATATAAGGATTGGCATTCATCAGCGACTCGATATCCTCGGGATAAATATTCTGTCCGCTTGGGCCAAGGAACATGGTCTTGCAACGACCCTTGATGTAAATGAAGCCATCGCGATCGATTACGCCCATGTCGCCCGTATGAAGCCATCCGTCGGCATCGAGCACTTTTTGTGTCTCGTCTTCCTTCTTGAAATAACCCAGCATGACATTCTCGCCACGGGTGAGAATCTCGCCAGGCACATTCACGGGATCTTCGGAGTCAATCTTGACCTCCATACGCGGAGCAGCCTTGCCGCAAGAACCCGTACGAGCCACCTTCCAGTCGGCATAGCCGATGATGGGAGCGCATTCAGTCATTCCGTAACCCACGGTGAATGGGAACTTGACACCACGCAGGAACTCCTCGACGTCGCGGCTCAAGGCTGCACCTCCCGCGATAACCTCGTAGAAATTGCCGCCCAGTGCCTCGATGAGTTTCTCGCGAAGCTTGTTGTTGACCATACTGCGCAACAATGGAAGGGAACGCATGGTCTTGATGGAGAACTTTTCAAGTTGCGGGAATACGCCCTTGCGTACAATCTTTTCGAGGATGAGTGGAACAAGGATAATGAGTTTGGGACGCAACTCCTTGAACGAAGCGAGGATGTAGTTGGGATAGAGCGGCTTGGTGAGGAAGTTGATATTTGCTCCGCTTGAGAACATGAAGATGAACTCGAATGCCATTCCGTAGGCGTGGGCCATCGGGAGAACCGAAACGATGTTGTCGCCCGGCTTGACCATCGGGATAACTTCGAAAGCGAACTCAATGTTTGAAGCAACTGCACGCGTCGGAATCATTACGCCCTTGGGGTTGGATGTCGTTCCGCTGGTGTAATTGAGAATCAGCATCTCGTCGGCCTCATACTCATAGAACTTGCTGCAAAATGCTTCGCAAGTGAAGGCATCAGTATAGATTTCCTTGCAGTGCTCTTCCCATTCCTGGCTCAGGATATCAACATTGACCACCTTGCCATAGACCAACTTGAGATCGTCGATGCAGACGATGGCCTCGATGGTGGACATCTGTTCGGGCTGCAGCTCCTTGTAGATCTTTTCAGAGACAAAGAGCACGCGGCTTTCGGAATGGGTTGTGATCTTCTGGATGTTGTCAGGAGTGAACTCATGCAGAAGGGGAACAGCCACAGCACCATAAGTAGTGATTGCAAAGAAGCAAACAGCCCAATGGCTGCTGTTCTTACCACAAAGGGCAATCTTGTCGCCAGGCTTGATACCGAGGTCACGGAACAGGACGTGAAGCGATTCAATCCGTTGGGCAGCCTCGCAATACTTGAGCTGGATGCCCGGATAGTCGGTAAGCGCAGTCAACTGCCAATGCTGCGTAAACGTGTCACGCAAATAAGAGGTGTAGGATTTGTTCATAGTAAGAAGGATAATAAAACGTGGCAAAGATAACTACTTTTCAGTTACCCACCAAGAAAAACACCTCAAATTCGAACATTATCGCACCTATAAATCTAAAAATATGCAAAAAATCGACAGTTTTGCATTCACAAATTGTCAAAAATCACACATTTTTAACATCCATTAGGCAATTACTTCTCGCGCATGAAGATATTGATGGGCGTTCCCGTGAAGTCCCACTTCTCGCGAATCTTGTTCTCAAGATAACGACGATAGGGCTCCTTGACCCACTGCGGCAAGTTGCAGAAGAAGGCGAAAGAGGGGACATTGGGGGCAGATACAACAACTTCAGGATTCTTTTCGTCGGTTGTTGTCGTGGTGGCCTTGAGCTGGGTCACATACTTGATCTTGACGAATTTGCCCTTGTTGTTGGGTGGCGGATAAGCTCCGATCACCTCCTGCATATATTCGTTGAGTTCGGAAGTCTTGACCACACGACGGCGATTCTCATAGACATGGGTGGCAGTCTCAATCACCTTGTATATGCGCTGCTTGGTGACAGCCGAAGCAAAGATGATCGGGAAGTCAACGAACGGAGCAAAACGTGCACGAATGGCCTCCTCCATACAACGAATCGATTCCTTCGACTTGTCGGCCATGATGTCCCACTTGTTGACACAAACCACCAGTCCCTTGCGGTTCTTCTCGATGAGTTGGAAAATATTCATATCCTGGGCCTCGATGCCACGGGTAGCATCAATCATAAGGATGCAAACGTCCGAATTCTCGATAGCACGGATGGAACGCAATACGGAATAGTATTCGATATCCTCGCTGACCTTGTTCTTCTTGCGGATACCGGCTGTATCGACCAGATAGAAATTGAAACCGAACTTGTCGTACTTGGTGTAGATACTGTCGCGTGTAGTACCTGCAATATCGGTCACAATATGGCGCTCTTCGCCCATAAATGCATTGAGCAACAAGCTCTTGCCGGCATTGGGACGACCAACGATGGCAAACTTGGGCAAATCCTCAAGATCCTCGGTATCGTCCTTCTTGAAACGACCGACTACCTCATCAAGCAAATCACCGGTTCCGGAACCATTTGCCGATGAAATGATGTAAGGATCACCCAAGCCGAAGGAATAGAATTCGGCAGCATAGGCATGCTGATCGTAGTTGTCTGCCTTGTTGGCAACAACGATGATCTCCTTGCCCGACTTGCGGAGAAGGTGAGCAATGCTTTCGTCAAGGTCGGTGATTCCATTACGAATATCGACAAGGAAGAGGATGACATCAGCCTCCTCGATTGCGATTTCGACCTGTTTGTTGATTTCATCTTCGAAGATGTCTTCCGAATTGACCACCCATCCACCTGTATCGACGAGTGAGAACTCGCGTCCGTTCCAAATCACGTGTCCATACTGGCGGTCACGCGTAGTACCAGCGACATCGCTGACAATAGCCGTACGGCTTTCCGTAAGGCGGTTGAAAAGGGTCGATTTACCCACATTGGGACGACCCACAATTGCTACTAAATTTCCCATTTTACTTGTAAATTTTTAAATTGTAAATAAATAATCTTCGTGCATCAGCCTTGTTTTTGCATCGAGAGGTTTCCGACGTATGCGACCCTCACGGTCGTTCGGTCAGCCTCCCATGCCATGGGTAAGGTATCCGATGTCACGGCTTTTTTTGCGTCTTAAGACGGGCGCAAAGATAGTGAGTTTAAATGAACCTACCAAATAATTGGCTGCTTTTCTCTCAAAAACACAGTCAATTATGGCACAAATGACACATCGACATAGTTATCCAGCCGACTGCAGACGTGCAAAGAGAAGCGCTCGGCAATGTCGATGATGTCTAAAATACCGGTACCTCCGCTCAATGTTGGAGCCGACAGATTTGCCTTTTGATAACCGTTTCTTATCAACCCATAGACAAAGCCTGCATTGAAATTGTCTCCCGCTCCTACTGTCGATACCACATTGTCAAGGTGCTTGACGGGTATTTGGGCCTCGATGAATGTGTCGGGACTGGCCAAATTGGGGACATAAACCCTCACGGGACCAGCGCCATCGGTACAAATGAAAACTTTGCAAAGAGGGCGGATGTGCTTAACATAAACCTCTCGACTGTCGGTCGTACCATAAAGATAACCAAAGTCTTCTGCCGAACCTCGCACTACTGTCGCAAGTCGGATATTCTCTTCCAGATTGCCCAAGATGGTTGGGATGTCCTTGATGTGGCTTTTTCGGAAATTGATGTCGTAGTAAAGGATAGCCCCTGCATCATGAGCCGCATTAAGAAGGGAACGAGTGTAATCGCGAATGACGGGATTGACGGCAAAGAACGAGCCGAAGAGAATCACATCGTCAGACGAGAACTGCACCGTAGAAATCTTGGCGTCATTCAGTTTGGCAGAAGCATGATCCTTGTAGAATTCGTAATCTGCATTTCGCTCGCTATCGAGAAATGCCAACGACAGATGACTCTGGGTGCCAGGGTTGATGGTCACCAGTTCGGTAGAAACATGATTTTGCTGCATGAACGAGGTGATGATATTCCCGACATGGTCATCACCTGTCTCGGTAATCATTTTCACACTTGGGGCATCTTTTGTCCCACCAAAGACACGCCCCAAACTAATCATCGCATTGAACGTCGAACCACCCGGCACAGCACGTTGCGGCTGATCGTCAACAAAAATGATGTCGAGGACGGTCTCGCCTATACCTATTATATTACGCATACGCACATACACATATACACGTAAGACTTACTCCGGATTGTAACCGAAGCGGTTAAGATCACGTTGATTGTTTCGCCAATCCTTCTCGACTTTTATGAAGGTGGTGAGCATAACCTTCTTGTCGAAAAATGCCTCGATATCCTTGCGGGCGAGCGTTCCGAGGCGTCGCAGCATAGCACCCTTGTGGCCAATGAGAATGCCCTTCTGGCTTTCGCGTTCGCAATAGATGATGGCCGAGATATGAATGATGTCGTCGCCCTCCTTGAAACTCTCAACCTCAACCTGGCAAGAATAGGGAATTTCCTTGTCGTAGAGCAACAGAATCTTCTCGCGGATAATCTCGGTAACAAAAAAGCGCGCAGGCTTGTCGGTCAATGCGTCCTTTTCGAAATAGGGCGGACATTCGGGCAACAATTCCTTGATCTTCGACATCAACAAATCCGTACCGAAGCCATGAAGCGCCGAAATCGGAATGATTTCAGCATTGGGCAAGCGCTGATGCCATTGTTCGACCAACGACACAAGGGTCTCCTGGTCCACGAGGTCCATCTTGTTCAAGACCACAATGACATTTGGCTGTCCATTGCCAGGTTCCGACTGCTCGGACATTGCCTTAACTTTGGCAAGGAATTGTTCGTTCTTCTCCGGGCTTTCAACGGTATCGGTGAGATAAAGAAGAATATCTGCATCCTGCAAGGCACTTTGGCTAAATGCCAACATTGACTCATGAAGTTTCGAAACCGGTTTGAGCACACCGGGTGTATCGCTGAACACAATCTGCATATCGTCGGTATTGACGATACCCATAATGCGGTGGCGAGTGGTCTGCGCTTTACTGGTGATGATGCTGATTCGTTCACCAACTAAGGCATTCATCAGCGTGCTTTTTCCAACATTAGGATTGCCTACGATATTGACAAAGCCGGCCTTATGTTTGGGATTGTTTTCTGTTTCCATAGTGAAAATGTTAGTTGTTGCGGTGCAAATATATGTATTTTTATTCTTTTTTCCAAAAGAAAACCAAAAAAGCACAAATATTTATTTCAAAAAGAGGCGAGGAAAGAGGAAGTGTACAATTTTCGTTTGAGAATTGGACCGATACGATTGAATGGGTCCAATTTACGATTCAGAATTGGACGCACACAATTGGGAACGTCCATTTTACGATTCAGAATTGGACCGACGCGATTGGATGGGTCCAATTTACGTTAGAGAATTGGACCAACGCGATCGGATAAGTCCAATTTACATTATAGAATTGGACCGACACGATTGGATGAGTCCAATTTACGATTCAGAATTGGACTGACGCGATTGGATGGGTCCAATTTACGATTCAGGATTGGACTGACGTGATCGGATGAGTCCAATTTACGATTCAAAATTGGACCGACACGATTGGATGGGTCCAATTTACGATCCAGAATTGGACCCATACGTATTTACAATATTATTTTACGTCCTTCCTTGATAAATAATCCTTCTTTATTAGTCTGTTGCTTTACTGGCTGACCAAACAGATTAAAGATCATAGGCGATGTGGGATTATCTTGCCGAATCGTTTCAATTCCCGACATTGACAGAACTACCTTCATACCTGACACTGCATCGACCTTGCCAAATCCCGATTGGATAGGGCCACCAGGAGCGCGAAGACAGTAATCATCCAAGCGGGAGGTCTTTTGGAGGATTGAACGAATATCGTTAACCGTTAGTGTGGGAAAAGCCTCCATCCAAAGGGCGATAATGCCAGCCACAACTGGAGATGATTGGGACGTGCCGACAGAGTGAATCCAATAATAGGTCCGACTCTCACCTTCGGGCGTCAAGACATACATCATCGGTGAGTCAAGATAGCGACGACTCATGTAATAATAGATGATTTTATCTTCCCAATAACTCGAAAAACTCGAAACGACACTAGCGCCAGGAGCAATGACATCTGGCTTGGGTGTCCCGTCACTCGAAGGGCCATAACTCGAAAAAGAGCAAACCTCGCCACGCGGCGACAAAGGATAAACCGTTCGACCAAAGATATTCGTCAAGGAATCAACTGCGCTATATGCTCCGACCGAAATCACGGCATCGGTGCAGCACAAGTCGCTGATACTATGCGATGGAGAACCAACAAGCCAACGATCTCCAAGCCCATAATCAAGCATAGAATAAGAGACCGAGCTATTATTAATATAATAAAGTGTAATTTGGGAACCTACCGAACCGCTGATTCGGGCTGCGATGAGTTTGTTCGGGAAATCCTGCATATAGCAAGTATCGACATCGATGCAAAGATGACGACGATTGTCATGCCCTGCCTCGAGTGTATCGAGCAAATGCTGTTCGAAGGGCAGTTCATCGAACGTATGGGAAAGTGTGTCGTAAAGCACATAATCCAACTTGACGGGAAGGCTATCAGAACAATATGCATCGATGTTAGGATTGATGTAACAAGTTTTTCCACCGACCACAGCGGGTTGCAGCAACGTATAAACTGGTAACGTGTCGGCGAATTGATAGTCAATTGTGAAATTCTTGTTTCCATCGTTTCCTGCCGAAAAAACGATAGCTCGACCTGGGGCATTTCCATTATCCGTCAATGCTTCGCACGCCAAACAAAGTGCTGAACGACCGTCCTTCCAATCGACAGGATTACCGATACTAAGGTTTATAACACAAGGCTCTCCTAACTCATCGGCTCGGGCAAATGTCCTTTTTAGGGCATCGATGATACGATCATCTTCGAGTACGCTTGTTCCACAAAGCATCAGGTCGGCCTCGGGTGCCATGCCTTGCATATCCAATCCAAGATAACTGCCCCCGGCAATACCCGCAGTATGAGTACCATGGGAATTATTGACATTATCGGTGGTCAAGGTATCGATTTGCGTCGGTTCGGTATAATATTCGTAAATGGAATCAGCAGCGCCTTCTTCGGGTCGATAGAGGACAGCGCCCCGAAGGCGTGTCTCCCCTGTTTCGGGATTTCGAAAATTGAGATGATTGTATTCTATGCCCGTGTCAACCATCCCAATGAGAACACCTTTTCCCTTATAAGTTCTTCCTAATCCTTCGGCCAAAGCCTTGTTTTCATTGTGCAGAATCTCTGCCCCACATTCCATTCGAGTATTTAGGCAAGTAACACGATGTCGACGATTGGCATTTAACTGCTCAATCGAAGGATGCTCCGACAATTCCTGAAGGCTATACAATGGGACTCGAAGAGTCACGACACGTCCCACCTGCGTACCAATACTGATGCCCAAAGATTCGAAATCTTCGCGTGGAAGGACATAATCGTTGTTAAGTATCGCCAAAACAGTAATACTCTTTGACTCCAGCGACTCCTTGCCAAGGCTTTTTGCATTGGCACGAACGGAACTGATCGTCTTGAGCAGCTGCAAGTCCATCTTGCTCTCGGCAGGAAGGCTGCAAACCGCACAATAGAATACAAACAATAATATAATAATAATCTTTTTGTTCATCATAGGCGATGTCCTTTGTCTGAATATGGTGGCAAAGATACAAGAAAAACTCATTTGTCACAAATTTTGCCTTAGAAAAAGACGAAATATTTGGACAAACCGACGTTTTATCGTATCTTTGCGCCAAAAATTCAAGAAAAACCATTAGAATAGCATGACTATCGTCATCTTCATACTTATCGTATTAGCAATCATACTGGCTTTGGCAGGCATCGTTGGTGCCATTCTGCCAGCATTGCCCGGACCACCACTTTGTTGGGGCTCGATGCTGATTGCATATTTCACGTGTTCTCCATATATTAGTGGCACAGCCTTATGGTTGATGCTTGTGATGACCATCGTTGCAGAAGTCCTTGATTATATTGCCCCTATATGGATGGCAAAAGCCGGCGGCGGCAGTCGTGCTGCCATCACCGGCTCTACTATTGGACTTGTCCTAGGGTTTTTCTTTATGCCCATAGGATTACTTGTCGGCCCTCTTTTAGGAGCATTTGTGGGAGAAATGCTGAGCACTCGCGAAGTGGGCAAGGCCATTCGGATCGCTCTTCTTTCATTCCTTTCGTTCCTGCTTTCAACAGGATTCCAGTTGATTCTCTGCATCGCTATGGCATGCTATACCATAGCTGCAATCTGTCGATGGGTTTGGTAAAGACTACTCTTTCGTCTTTCCATCTGCCGAAAGATTACCATAACGGACAATCTTTCCATCCTTAGCCTCTTCTCCACCACGCGTCTTGCTATAATAATAGCCAGGACGACCATAGCCGTAGCCATATCCATTATAATAATCGCCGTAGGTGTTGATGTAAGGCGTCCAGTCGTAGTAATCAGCCAGTTTCCAAAGCGAGAAGCGGTTGGAAGTGTTCTCGAAGTAACCAGTCAGACGATCGTTGGTCATACGGTAGTCGCGGAGATAGGTATCCCATTCGTGTTCTCCCTTGTAATAGAGATAGATGGTACCATAGCGTACCTCCCAAGAGAAAGCATGGTAGATCTCATCGTAAGGGGATGAGCGATCGTAATAGAAATCGACCTGATAGCCGTATCCGCTATTGTATGAATGCTCAAACGGTATGAACTCCAGATAGGTCATATCAGCTACAAATGTTACGATATCGCCCCAGGAGTACTGGTAGTCGTAATACATATCGAAATCACCCTGCCATTCTCCCGAGAGGACCATACCCTTTACATCGTCGTCATCGGTGCAGGAAGTGAATGTTGCGAGAGCAGCCAAGGCTCCGAGCAGAATTGCAAGATAGTTCTTCTTCATAGCAATATACGTTATTTAGTTATATGTTTTTACTATAAGACTAGACTTAAGCGAAAAGGTTAAATGGCATATATATATTTTAAAGAAAGAATAGCGTTTGTGTAGCACATGTTCAGCCACAAGAACGCTATTCAATCTTGTCAAAATACTATAAATTATAGATAAGGTGTCTCCGAAAGGACGGCCTCCCAGTCACAATACTTGGGCATATTCAACTTGACATATGCAGCCTTTGCAGGAATGGAATATTGTCGATAGTCGAAAAGCACAGTACCAGTGCCATAATTATTTGAGACTGTTGCATCTTCGATAGAACCGAGATATTTTTTGTTTGCATCATAAAATGCACCTATCTGAGCCGTAGGAGCACTAAGCAGCAAATAGGAATAACCCGAACATGAGATATAATCCGTGCTTGAGAAGCCATCATTATCAGCTGTCTTTCCTGTCGTCGGAACAACATATTTGGAGTCTAAAGAGCTGAAATAAGATGTAGATTCAGTAGTTACAGAATAATTATAGGAGTCAATCTCATTACTTAAGTCTTTAATGACAACAGGGGACTTGACTTCTGGAGTAATCAGCAAACTGCGAAGATCGTTGAAAACAGAAGCACCCTTATCGGAACGAGTTGCAAAAATCTTGTCCTGGAACCAACGGGTAACTTGCTCCTTCAGACTTGCACCCTCCGCACCTCCATAATTATCATAAAGATAATCAAAAACGGCTCGCAATTCACCTGGAGCAGAAACTTTTTCCCCATTAGAATTTTTATATTTATATTCACTTTGGATATTTATATATTTACGATATCCAACAGCAGTAAATGAAGTAAGTTCCCAGTCCTTGACAATATCTGCTTCCGAGACACCGCAAAGAGCTTGTATTAATGCAATTATTGTTCCTGTACGATCAGCACCCATCAAACAATGAATATAGGCACTCTTTCCCGATTTCAAATCAGTAATAAGAGTATTCAGCAATTTTGCCAAATCAGAATAATATGTGCCACTATTCACATAACCATTGGACTTGATGTTTAGCATAAGTTCCATATAATCCATTAAGGCAATATTATTGAATTTGACTTTTGAGCCTAAAGGGCTTGCACTAAGTCCTGTTCCTTGTCTCAGATCAAATTCAGAACTAATTCCTACATTATCTACCAGTTCTTCGATGTCCGTCTCATCAACTGGGCCGATTTTGGTTGTCAGTCCTTGCAACGTACCTCCCCTATAGATTTTCCCATAGGCTAAACGTCCTCCATCACACTTCCACCCACCAATGTCTCTTACATTAATTACTTTCTCCGTTTTAATCATTCTTAAACGACCCTGTGTCTTGAAAATGCCATCCGACAACACCCTATTATCAGCACTCACTACACGATACCAATAAACGGTTTGAGGAACAAGATTATAGATGAACGCTGTATCTGATTCGGAAGAAACAGACAAATACTTATTAAAAGATGGAGTAGCAGACACCAATACAGAGTTACCTTGTCCAACCGGAATCTTTACCGGTGCACATTGTTCGGCCCACTTGGGAAGGCCACCACTTTCAGGCACCTCTTTCATATATGGAGATTCACCCGGGTCCATCAACCAATAACAAAGTATACTAATCCCCGAACGACCAATGCCATCACCATACGCAATTTCAGCATGCTGAAGATACCGATTGACAAGGTCGTTTTCCACGGAGAAACTAACAACCTTTGCCTTCTCTACTGAAGAAGCCGTTTGGGCTTTAAGAGTCGTGAAAGCCGACACGATACCGAAAGCTATAATAAGCGAAAGCGGCATAAAAAATTTTTCTCTGCTGATCATGACAAGAAACGAAAAGTAAAAAGACGTATTACAACATTTAGACTTACAAAGAATTAGATTTCCGACAAAATATGAAGCCGCAAATCTAATTTCATAAAATAAATTTCTGCAAATAAATAAGTTTTTTTTCATATTACCAAATTTTTTCAAACAATTGTGGTCTTTATTTCAAAAAAACACAAATTACAATGAAAAATGCCATCTTTGACATACAAAACGAGTCAAATTGACTATCGTCAGAAAAAAAACACACATTTTTACATAAATATTTGGCTAAATAAAAAAAATTCATTTACTTTGCAGCCGAAATGTTCATTCTTTTTAGAAAAGTGTAACTTTTGCTCTTGATCTAACGGTTCGATTCAAATCTCTATTCTAATTATCCTTAAAAAAAAATATATATCCGTGGGATTATTTTGGTTTATTCAAGAACCATGGATTTTTTGTAAAGGATTGAGGAGGTTTAAGCATTTATGCCCTCCAAACTATTATCTTAATGTATTAGCGGTTACTACGAACTAATGGTATTAGCAGAGTCAGTGTCCCCCGCTTTTCAATGAAAACAAAGCCGATGATGGGGAAACAATCGGCGCACTAAACACAGTTTATATGATGGCACAACGATCATTATTCACATCGGATGCTTTGTCCATGTGTATGATCGCATTTGGTTTGTTGTTCGCTACAACGGTCAATGCTGCAAACTCTGTAATCAATTACACAACTTCCAATGGAACAGTCGTTTCTCCTCAGGGAAATTTCACCGACGCCACAGGCAATCGACTTTCCGTATCCAGCAGCTCGACCACAAAATTGCAATTTGACGGCGAGATCAAGAGTATCGGCAGTTATGCCTTTCACAACTGTTCTGCTCTGACATCCCTCACGCTGCCAAATAGCGTGACCAGCATCGGTTTTTTTGCATTCTCAAATTGCACAAAACTGAGCAAGCCCATCTATAATACTACCATTTTTGCACGCCTGCCTATTAACTACAACTCATCCTACACGATTGAGGATGGCATCAAGGAAATTGCATCGGCTGCGTTCAGAAATTGTACTCAGCTCCCATCGGTAACCATATCGAACAGCGTTACAAAAATTGACGAAAGTGCATTTGCTTATTGTACTGGCTTGTCATCAATAACCATCCCCAATGGCATCAAAACCATTGATGAACATGCATTTGAAGGTTGCAGCAATCTCAAGTCGATTTATGTTGGCTCTGAGCCAGCACAAATCACAGCTACGTCGTTCAACAAAGTCGACAAAACGACATGTGTGCTGTATGTGCCCAACGGATCCCTGAGCAGTTATAAGAGTGCTAGCTACTGGAAGGAGTTCCAGACTATAAAAGAATACGCCCCCAGCGAAGAAGAAGAGAATGGCATCGAATACACTGAAAATGTTGTCTTTTCGGATGGAGACCCCTATACTAGCAACAATCCTACATATGCAGCCATCTTTTCTTATTCTCGCAAATTTAGCTCGACAAACTGGGGAACCATCGTTCTTCCTGTTGCCCTTGAATATGGCGACTGGAGCAACAAGTTTGAAATTGCTGAGATTTCAGGGGTTAATGTCACTTTGTCTAATGGGGCGATTAGCTCATTTACCGTACAGCGCCGAGTCCTTGGAAAAGATGACATTACAATCCCCAACAAACCATATATGATTCGTGCAAAGGTCGCCAATTCGACAACCGCACAGACCATTAGCAAAAAGAATTGCGTGGTTCATCCTGCTAAAAACCAAACTGTCGAAATCATAAACGGCAAATATTCATTTAAATTCACGGGAACCTATACCCGCATAGCAGCGCCAAACCTCTACGGTAAATATTTTACCAGTGGTGGCCAATGGATTGCTTGCAAGAAAACATCCTCTATGGGGCCTATGAGGGCCTATCTTGAGATTGACAAAGTCAAAGAATTATCATCAAATACTGAAAGTGAGACATATACTGCTGTGATGAAATTCGCTGATGGAGATGAGTACACTGGAACAACCGAAGTCAATGCGTCTCTCTTCTCATACTCGCGCAAATTTCCTTCGACGAACTGGGGCTCCATCGTCCTTCCCGTAGCCCTTGAGTACAGCGACTGGAGTAGCAAATTCGAAATTGCAGAGATCTCTGGGGTTAACGTCACTTTGTCAAACGGCACTATTAACTCATTTAGTGTACAGCGCCGAGTCCTTGGAAAAGATGACATTACAATCCCCAACAAACCATATATGATTCGAGCTAAGGTCGCCAATTCGACAACCGCTCAGACTATTAGCAAAAAGAATTGCGTGGTTTATCCCGCCGAACCTCAGAGCCTTGAGATCACAGAAGGTAGCTATACATTTGTAATCAGAGGTACCTATACTAAAATTGCTGCTCCCAACCTCTATGGCTATTACTATACAAGCGGAGGAGAATGGATAGCTTGCAAGACAACCTCTTCTATGAAACCAATGAGGGATTATCTTGAAATTATCGATAATTCGCACGCATGGGCCAAGGAGAGAAACGACGAAACCGGCATTGAAGA
>Ga0310691_10001899_pt1 | contig 29883 bp, 32 predicted proteins | sample 176DNAGHGlowgp2_FD_203887 | JGI IMG/M metagenome (GOLD analysis project Ga0310691, IMG submission 203887) | Sheep rumen microbial communities from Palmerston North, Manawatu-Wanganui, New Zealand - 1766 DNA GHGlow gp2 (v2) (version 2) | ecosystem: Host-associated > Mammals > Digestive system >... | reverse complement strand
CTGATTGGCGTGACCCTCATAGGTCCTGACACTTATTATGGCTACCAAGGTCGCCATCTGGGTGCACATTATCTTTTAGGAGAACAGTTTGCCAGCGAGCTTGGCGTGAAGCTGCGCATGGAGACCTGTCGTGACACCAGCGAACTGAGAGAACGCCTGACTGCAGGCGATGCCGACATTATCATCATGGCACTCGACACCACAAACAATAAGACGCCAGGATGGGTCGTTGGTCCAGAAAAGCCTTTGTTGGAAGAGGCTCTGAACAATTGGTATAAGCCCGATATGCTGGCACAAGCCCGATTGCAAGAAAAACAACTGCTCTCACGACCTCGTGTCCAGCGACGGGTCTATGCACCCATGCTTTCCCATCAAGTCATCTCACGTTATGACGGCCTTTTCCGTTTATATGGAAGAAGAATAGGTTGGGACTGGCGACTATTGGCAGCCCAATGCTATCAGGAGTCAACATTCGATCCTGAAGCGCAATCTTGGGCTGGCGCCAAGGGTCTCATGCAGATTATGCCTGCAACAGCCGACCATCTAGGACTGCCTCGCGATGAGATAACCAATCCTGAGAAGAACATCGAGGCAGCCACTCGTCTGCTGAAGGAGCTGGAGGGCGAGCTGTCGTTTGTGCACAACTATTCCGAGCGTCAGAATCTGGCATTGGCATCCTATAATGGTGGTCTGCAACATATTCGCGACGCCATGAGGTTGGCAGAGCGCGATGGTCGCAATCCTCAGGTATGGAGCGATGTGAAGGAATATGTGCTTCGCCTCAGCGATCCGAAGTATTATCGCGACTCGTTGGTCCAGAGCGGCTATATGCGAGGTAAGGAAACGGCCGAATATGTTGACCAGATACGGCTTAGATATATGAAATACAAACAATCTGTAAGATAACCATCATGAAACATCATTTGCTCATAGCTGATAGCGGCAGCACCAAAACAGACTGGGCCATTGACGGCCAGCGCATCAAGACTCAAGGTATTAACCCTTTCCATCAGGACGAAGCCACCATTCGCAGCATCCTGAAAGACGAGTTGCTGCCTCAATTAGGAACAGCTTATGTTGAGAGCATTCAGTTTTACGGAAGTGGTGTGAGACCCGAGTTGCAAACGAAGATGCAGCAATTGCTTCAGGAAGCCTTTCCTCAGGCCACCCACATCGAGGCCCAAAGCGACTTGCTGGGGGCAGCACGAGCACTGTGTGGAAAGAAAGAGGGTATCGCCTGCATCTTGGGCACAGGTGCCAACTCGTGCCTGTTCGATGGTCAGCAGATTGTTATGAACACCCCCGCCTTGGGCTATATCCTGGGTGACGAGGGCAGCGGTGCCACCTTGGGAAAGCGTTTTCTGAATGCCCTTTATAAAGGCAGACTATCCCAAGATCTCAAGACGACTTTTGAGTCGGAACTGCAGTTGTCAATGCCACAGATAATAGACCGTGTGTATCGTCAACCACAGGCCAACCGTTGGCTGGCTTCGCTATCAGAATTTATCAGCAAGCATACCAATGAACCAGCCGTTAACGAACTGATAATCAACAGTTTTAAGGAGTTTATTATACACAACATCAACCCCTATCAACGTCGCAATCTACCCATCTCAGCTGTAGGCAGCATTGCCTTCTACTATCAGGAACAGCTGAAGCAGGCAGCCCAAGAAGAAGGCTACTCAGTAGGACTGATACTGCGTAGTCCCATCGATGCGTTAGTCCAGATGGAATAGCTCTGGCAACGGAATGGTCACAGGCGAATTGTCGTCATTCACCTCCATGATATCCGACATCATATCCCACCAACGTTGCGTGATGGGATCAACATGAGTGGTATCTTGCGAGTTGCCTTCCTTCGAGCACTCCTGATAGGCAAACAGAATATTCGTATCCTTGTCCCAGTAGATGCTATAATTACCTACGCCCTGCTCCTTAATCATCTTCTTCAGCTCTGGCCAGATGGCAGCATGACGCTTGGCATATTCGTCCTCGAAGCCTGGCTTCAAAAACATCTTAAATGCAAATCTCTTCGTCATATGATTACTTTTTTATGCTCAAGTAGTATCCTAACTTATATAATTTGAATATCTTTAGCGAAGGGTTCTGACCACATAGGTTCCTGCGTTCCAAGGCACCAAACAGACGATGCCAGCAACGGAAAAACCAACGTACGACACCCAAGTGAATACCCTCGACAAACGTTAGCATCTGAGAATAGCCGCGCAGGTCGCTGCGGAAAGCGTGGAGCGTACGCAGTCCCTCTTCCGTCTTATTCACGAAATGGGCATTGTCCTCAAAATCGAAGAAGCCTGCAGGATTATCCACATGCACTATCTTTATATCGTTTTTCCTCAGCTGCTTACCAAAGAACACATCCTCATAACCATAGTGACGGAAACGCTCGTCAAAAGGATTAGCCAGCATCAAGTCCCTACGTATCAAGAAGTTGCAGGTATGAAAATGCTGATAAGGTCGCTTCTTACGCTCTTCGGCCCGATGCATGGGTTCATTCTCTTTCTCATAGATAAAACGCAAGGAAGAACGTGAGCCTTCACCCACCACATAGCCGCCATAGGCTACCTCGTCAGTTTCAGCCTCCATCCAGTTTCTCAGGAAATGCTTAGAAGGAATAGCCATATCGCCATCCAAGAACAGCAGCCATTCATATTGAGCCTCACGAGCCAGCACATTACGGATGGCAGCTCGTCCCACATTCTGACTGCGCTTCAGGTAGCGGCAACAGGGAATCGTGGCTATCTCTGCGTTGGCAGCAAGGGCGTCAGCATCCGTTGTTCCATCCTCAGCCACAATCACCTCGCAGGCTACGCCTTCCTTTCTCAGGTCTTCCACCTGAGCACACAAATCCTTCACCATCAGGGTGCATGGATGGTTATATGCAGGTATAAGTATCGACAATTCTTGCTTCATCGGGCACAAAATTACACAAAAAAACTAAAAAAAACGCTGCGGAAGCAAAATTTTCACTCTTCACTTTTCACTTTTCACTTTTTTTTCGTACCTTTGCACCCGCTTTCACGAGATGGAGGCATGAAATTCAAACTTTTAACAACAAAAAAACATTTAAAACATGGCAACAAAAATCAGATTGCAGCGCGGTGGTCGTAAGAGCTATGCTTTCTACAGCATCGTTATCGCCGACGCTCGTGCACCACGTGATGGTCGTTTCACTGAGAAGATTGGTTCTTACAATCCTAACACCAATCCCGCCACGGTAGACTTGAATTTCGACCGTGCATTGTACTGGGTAGAGGTAGGCGCACAGCCCACTGACACTGTTCGTAACATCCTCAGCCGCGAGGGCGTTTACCTGATGAAGCACCTGAAGGGTGGCGTAAAGAAGGGTGCTTTCGACGAGGCTACTGCTCAGAAGAAGTTCGATGCATGGAAGGCAGACAAGCAGAAGGGTCTTGAAAAGGTAGCAGCCGAGGTAGCTAAGGCTAAGAAGGATGCAGCAGCAAAGGCTCTGGCAGAGGAGAAGAAGGTGAACGAGGCTATTGCCAAGAAGGTAGCTGACAAGAAAGCTGCTGCTGTAGCTGAGCCCGAGGTTGAGGCTCCCGCAGAGGAGGCAGCCGCCACTGAAGAGGCTCCCGCCGAGGCTTAATCTTGTTGCAAAGGCTCACCTTTCATCAAGGAAAATTATCAAAAGATGCGGAATATTGATTGTTCCGCATCTTTTTTTTGTATTAATTTGGCATTTTGCTCGCTAATTCGTACCTTTGCAGCCGAATTTCAATCATTTTGTAGCAGACAAGCAACATTTATGAACAAAATTGTAAGAAAAGAACAGTTCTCAGAGAAGGTTTTCCTTTTCGAGATTGAGGCTCCGCTGATTGCGAAGAGCCGTAAAGCTGGTAACTTCGTCATCGTGCGCGTTGGAAAGAAAGGTGAGCGTATGCCCCTGACCATCGCTGGCGCAGACATCGAGAAAGGCACCATCACGCTGGTGGTTCAGATGGTGGGTCTCTCATCGAAGAAGCTGTGCGCCCTGAACGAAGGCGATTATGTGACAGACGTAGTAGGTCCGCTGGGTAATCCCACAAAGATTGAGAAGTACGGCACCGTGGTATGTGCTGGTGGTGGACTGGGTGTGGCTCCTATGCTGCCCATCATCCAGGCTTTGAAGGCCGCTGGCAACCGTGTGCTGTCTGTGATGGCTGGTCGCTCTAAGGACCTTATTATATTAGAAGATAAGGTACGCGAGAGCTCTGACGAGGTGATTATCATGACTGACGACGGCTCGTACGGCGAGAAGGGCGTTGTGACTGTGGGTATGGAGAAATTCTTCGAACAGGAACACGTCGATAAGGTCTTCGCCATTGGCCCTCCAATCATGATGAAGTTCTCGAACCTCACCGCCCAGAAGCACAATATTCCCTGCGAGGTATCGCTCAACACCATTATGGTTGATGGTACTGGTATGTGTGGTGCTTGTCGTCTGACGATTGGTGGTAAGACCAAGTTTGTCTGCATCGACGGTCCTGAGTTTGATGGTGCACTGGTTGACTGGGACGAGATGTTCAAACGTATGGGAACCTTCAAGCGCGAGGAGCAGGAGGAGCTGGCCCACTACGAGGAGCACCTGGATTCAGTAGAAAGTGGACAATTGAAAGTTGAAAGTTCAAAGACCGCCGATATCAAGATGGACAGCGATCCTACCAACGACCCCATCGAGGTGCTGACCGATCGCAACGCTGCTTGGCGCGACGAGCTCAGAAAGAGCATGAAACCCAAGGAGCGCACACAGATTGAGCGTGTGGTGATGCCTGAGCTCGACCCCGTTTATCGTGCTACAACTCGTACAGAAGAGGTAAATATCGGCCTGACCAAGGAGATGGCAATGACAGAGGCCAAGCGCTGTCTGGACTGCGCCAAGCCTACTTGCGTAGAGGGCTGTCCTGTAAATATCAATATCCCATCGTTCATCAAGAACATCGAGCGTGGTCAGTTCCTGGCTGCTGCTAAGGTGCTGAAGAACACCTCTGCCCTACCCGCTGTCTGCGGACGTGTGTGTCCTCAGGAGAAGCAATGTGAGAGCAAGTGTATCCACCTGAAGATGAACGAACCCGCTGTAGCCATCGGCTATCTGGAGCGTTTTGCTGCTGACTTCGAACGCGAGAGCGGCAACATCTCTCTGCCTGAGATTGCAGCCTCTAACGGCATCAAGATTGCTGTTGTAGGCTCTGGTCCTGCAGGACTGAGTTTCGCTGGCGACATGGTGAAGAAGGGCTACGACGTGTATGTCTTCGAGGCATTGCACGAAATCGGTGGTGTGCTTAAGTATGGTATTCCCGAGTTCCGTCTGCCCAACAAGATTGTCGACGTAGAAATCGAGAACCTTGCCAAGATGGGCGTTCATTTCCAGACCGACGTCATCGTGGGTAAGACCATCAGCGTAGAACAGCTGGAGCAGCAGGGCTTCAAGGGCATCTTCGTGGGCTCTGGTGCTGGTCTGCCTAACTTCATGAATATCCCTGGTGAGAACAGCATCAACATCATGTCAAGTAACGAGTATCTGACACGTGTAAACCTGATGGACGCTGCCAACCCCAAGACCGATACGCCGCTGAATCCTGCCAAGAGCGTGCTCGTGGTGGGTGGTGGTAACACCGCTATGGACTCTTGTCGTACAGCCAAGCGCTTAGGTGCTGACGTCACACTGGTTTATCGTCGTTCTGAGGTTGAGATGCCTGCTCGTCTAGAGGAGGTGAAGCACGCCAAGGAAGAGGGCATCAAGTTCCTCACCCTGCATAATCCTATCGAGTATATCGCTGACGAGGCTGGTGCTGTGAAGCAGGCTGTTCTGCAGGTAATGGAGCTTGGCGAGCCCGATGCTTCTGGCCGTCGTAGTCCTGTACCCGTTGAAGGCAAGACCGTCACACTCGATGTCGATCAGGTGATTGTGGCTGTAGGTGTATCGCCTAACCCACTCGTTCCCAAGAGTATCGAGGGCTTGGAGCTGGGTCGCAAGAACACCATCGCCGTCTCTGAGGAGATGCAGTCAAGCCGCAAGGAGATCTTTGCTGGTGGTGACATCGTACGTGGTGGTGCAACGGTGATTCTCGCTATGGGCGACGGTCGTCGTGCTGCCCAGAACATGGACGCTTATTTAAGTGAAAAGTGAAAAGTGAAAAGTGAATAATTTGCTGCTGCCTTTCATTTGTCGGTGTGCGGTAGCAAATTTTTCACTTTTCACTATTACCTATTACTTTAAATTATGAACGGACTATATACCATCATATTGCTCATACTAAGCAACGTCTTCATGACCCTTGCTTGGTATGGGCATTTAAAGTTACAGGAGAACGGCACCAGCAGCAACTGGCCCCTCATCGGCGTCATCGTCTTCTCGTGGGGCATCGCCTTCTTTGAGTATTGTTGTCAGGTGCCTGCCAATCGTTTGGGCTTCGTAGAAAACGGAGGTCCCTTCAACCTCATTCAGCTGAAGGTCATCCAGGAGTGTATCTCGCTAGCTGTGTTCTGCATCATTGCCAACATCATGTTCCAGGGCACTCACCTGCATTGGAACCACATCCTGGCCTTCCTGCTCATCATTTGCGCCGTTTACTTAGTGTTTATGGATAAATGATGAAGACAGAGCTTGAACGCTTGGAGAAACGCATCCGAGAACGCTTTGTAAAAGCCTTTGCCACCTACCGTCTGCTTGAGGACAACGACTATGTGCTCGTAGGACTGTCAGGTGGCAAAGACTCTTTGTGTCTGCTCGAGATGCTGGCCAAGCGCGCCAAGATAGACAAGCCCAAGTTCCGTGTTGAGGCTATCCATGTGCGCATGGAGAATATCTCATACGAGACCTCTACTGACTATCTGCAGCACTTCTGCGACGACCTCGGCGTAAAACTCCATATCGTCACCACCAGCTTCTCTCCCACCCCAACTAATCATAATTCTGAATTCTCAACTCTCAATTCTGAATTCTCAACTCTCAATTCTCAATTCAAACAAAAGCCTCCCTGTTTCCTCTGCTCCTGGCATCGCCGCAAGCAGCTCTTCAATCTGGCGCAGGAGCTGGGCTGTAACAAGATTGCCCTGGGTCATCATCAGGACGACCTGCTCCACACCTGTCTGATGAACCTCTTCTATCAGGGACGCTTCGACACGATGCCCGCCCTGCTCAAGATGCGTAAGATGCCCCTCAGCATCATCCGTCCGCTATGCATGGTCGAAGAGGCCGACATCCAGCGCTATGCCGAGCTACGCGGCTACGAGAAGCAGGTGAAACTCTGTCCTTACGAACACGACAGCCACCGCAGCGATATGCGTCAGCTGTTTGAAACCCTTCAACAGCAGAATGGCGAGATGCGCCACAGTTTGTGGAATGCCATTGTCAGAGCCGACAAACTGGTGCAATTATCTTAAATTCCGTTAATTATACATCTTCCATTCGTCAATTCTCAATTTATTGTCGTATATTTGCCTTTTTAAAGACAAAACGATATGAGAAGATATACCATACTCCTATTAGTCATTGCGATGCTGATGCCATTATGCGCCGATGCACAACGCAGAAAGAGCAGGAAGGCGGTTAAGAAACCCGTTGTGGTGGAAGACCCGCGCATCCAGCAGATGCTGGTATCTACCCAGAAAATCGTCTTCATCGACAGCATGGTGGTCAACAAGGCCAATTTCATCAGACACATACCCCTTTCGGCCGATGCCGGACTGCTGGAGCAGAACGACTCGCTGGGACAGTTTACCAATGAGTTGAAGGACCACCGCCTCACCACCTATTTCGACAAGAAAGACTCCACATACCATATTGCCCAGTGCGACTATATCGGCAACACATGGACCACACCCGCAAGGGTTGAGGGCATCAGCGATGCCTCTGCTAACTTCCCGTTCCTCATGGCCGACGGCACCACGCTCTACTTTGCACAGAAGGGTTCCAACAGCATTGGCGGCTACGACCTCTTTGTCACCCGCTACGACAGCGACACAGGCTCGTTCCTGCGTGCCGAGAACCTGGGAATGCCGTTCTCATCGACAGCCAACGACTATCTCTACGCCATCGATGAGGCTAACAACCTGGGCTATTTCGTTACTGATCGCCGTCAGCCTGAAGGCAAGGTGTGCATCTACGTCTTCATACCCAACGAGACGCGTAAGATCTACACCTCTGAGGCCTATTCCGACGAACAGCTGCGATCACTGGCACGCATAGACCATATTGCCGACTCCTGGGGCGACAAAAAGCAGCTACAGGAAGCGCAGGCCCGTTTCAAGAAGGCCAAAACGCAAACCTCAAGTCTCAAACCTCAGGCCACCAACCTCACCACTCTCGACAACCTGCGCCATCAGGCCGAGACACTCGAGAAGGCCCTGCAGCTGGCTCGCAACTACTATGCACGTGCCAATAAAAGCGAGCGTCAAGCCCTGCGCATGGAGATTCTCAACAGCGAGAAAGAGCTCGAGGCCCTGCAGCTTGAGATTCGCAAGGAAGAGAAGAAACAAAACCGAATACTCTATAAAGACAACAACTAATAAATCCTGAAAACTATGTCAAACGAAAAGAAAACCTTTGCCCCATCGGAACTCATTATCAACGAGGACGGCTCGTGTTTCCACCTGCACCTGAAGCCAGAACAGCTGGCTGACAGGGTGGTACTGGTAGGCGACCCAGCCCGTGTCAATACCGTTGCCGACCACTTCGACAGCATCGAGTGCGAGGTTAGCAGCCGCGAGTTCCACACCATCACTGGTACCTATAAAGGCAAGCGCATCACCTGTCAGAGTCACGGCATCGGCTGTGATAATATCGACATTGTGATGAACGAGCTCGACACGCTGGCCAACATCGATTATAACACCCGTGAGGAGAAAGACGAGCATCGCACCCTGACCTGTGTGCGCATCGGCACTTGCGGCGGACTGCAGCCCTTCACGCCTACTGGCTGTTTCGTGGCTTCTGTCAAGAGCATCGGCTTCGACGGCTTGCTCAACTACTACGCTGGTCGTAATGTGGTGTGCGATATCCCTATGGAGAAAGAGTTCTGCCAACACATGCAGTGGGACCCTATCAAGGGAGCGCCCTATGTGGCTGTGGCCGATGCCGACCTCATCGACCAGATTGCTGGTGACGACATGGTTCGCGGCTATACCATCTCGTGTGGTGGTTTCTATGGTCCTCAGGGCCGTGTGCTGCGTGCCGACATTGCCGACCCTAAGCAGAACGAGAAGATTGAGTCGTTCGAGTACGAAGACATGAAGATCTGTAACTTCGAGATGGAGTCCAGCGCCCTTGCTGGTATGGCCTCTCTGCTGGGCCATCGCGCCATGACCTGCTGTATGGTCATCGCCAACCGCTACACCACAGAGATGAACACCGAGTATAGGAACTCCATCGATACGCTGATACAGAAAGTTCTTGATAGAATATGATTAGTATCGTATTAGCAATAGTCTTTCTCTTCTTTGCCGTCCTTTTTCTGATAGGTAAAGGCGACAAACTCATTGCAGGCTATAATACGGCCAGCGAAGAAGAAAAGAAGAAAGTCAATATCAAGCGGCTGCGCATCCTGATGGCTATCCTTTCTGTGATAACAGCAGCCTTTGTAAGCATTCTGCCTATCATTGGTGACAATACCCAGGGGCAGATGGGGGCGACGGTTGTTTTCATTGCAGTAACAGTAGCATTCATTATATTAGCAAATACTTGGGCAAAGAAGAAATGACCATTTGCGCATTAGCAACAGCTCCTGGTGGAGCACTCGGAATCATAAGAATCTCAGGCCCTCAGTCGCTTGAGATTCTTTCTCGTATATTCACCAAGGACCTCACCCAGGCCCAGCCAAACACCGTCCATTACGGCCACATCGTCGAGAGTGTGGAGATTTCGTCGCCACAAGTTATCGACGAGGTGCTGGTCTCCGTCTTCCGTGCCCCCCACTCTTACACTGGCGAGGATAGCGCAGAAATCTCGTGTCACGGCTCGCGCTACATCTTAAATAAGGTATTAGAGCTGCTGATTCAAAACGGCTGTAGGATGGCTAATCCTGGCGAGTTTACCCAGCGAGCCTACCTCAACGGCAAGATGGACCTCACGCAGGCCGAGGCTGTGGCCGACCTGATTGCTTCTACCAACAAAGCCACCCACCAGATGGCACTGAGTCAACTCAGAGGCCACTTTTCTTCTAAGCTTGCACAGCTGCGCGAACAGTTGCTCAAACTCACATCGCTTCTGGAACTGGAGCTCGACTTCTCCGACCACGAGGACCTGGAGTTTGCCGACCGTAGCGAGCTCATGAATCTTGCGAAAGAAATTGACAATCGAGTCACCCATCTCGCCAAGAGTTTCGAAGCAGGACAAGCCCTCAAGCAAGGTATTCCTGTGGCTATCGTAGGCAAGACCAACGTAGGAAAATCCACCCTTCTGAACGCTCTATTGAAGGACGATCGCGCCATTGTTTCTGACATTCATGGTACCACCCGCGACACCATCGAGGACACCATCGACATCCAGGGTGTCACCTTCCGTTTTATCGATACCGCAGGCATCCGTCAGACGCAAGATACTGTCGAACAGATAGGCATCGAGCGCACTTTTGCTGCTATCGACAAGGCCAAAATTGTACTTTGGATCATCGACGAAGAACCGTCAAATGAAGAGATTAATAATATCTCGCAACGCACTGAAAATAAGAAACTTATAATTGTTAAGAACAAATCAGACAAGGCCGATAACAATAGTTATAATTTGTTAAATCATCCATTTGTCGCCATCAGCGCCAAGTTTGGAACGGGTATTGACGATTTGGAAAGAGCCATCTACGAAGCAGCTGATATTCCCGCCCTCTCCGACAACGATATCATCGTCACCAATGCCCGTCATTACGATGCGCTGACCCGTTCTCACGACTGCATCCAGCGCGTCATCGACGGTCTGCAAATACAACTTAGCGGAGACCTCCTCAGTGAAGATCTCCGCCAAGCCCTTGATACCCTCTCCGAAATCACTGGCGGTCAAATCACCCCCCATGAAGTCTTAGGAAATATTTTTAAAAACTTCTGCGTCGGCAAATAATTTCTAATTACTAATTACTAATTATAATTCTCCGATACGCCACGAGATGGAAGGGCCCGTCGTCGTGCACCTCGCAAATGATGTGGAAGGTGTCGCCCTTCGTGCCTTTGGGAATGCGAAGGGTGGCTATCGACTGGTCTGACTGCTCAATCGTCACTTTCGTTTTCCCAATCTCCTGTTGCTGCCACCAACGGAAGGTGAGGGCGTCGCCATCAGGGTCGCTCGACATCGAGGCATCGAGACGGATAGTGTCGCCAGCCTTGGCCTTGATACGAAGAGGGGCAACGGAGGTTGTGTGCTCAACGGTTTTGCCGTTGAGAGCACTAACCACCACCTGCGGATTGCGGTTGCCCTTGCCCTCAGCAGCCCATTGCATACGGGCACAGAAATCGTTAAGCTCGTCAGGATAGAAACGCTGTTTATAGCCCACGCTAATGCCGCGCACAGGCTCCTGCCACGAGGTCCAGGCCGTGGTGAGCGAGTCGGCACAGAGGCCACGCTCGTGATAGCCCGCCCAGCCGCATTGACGGGGGTCTTCTGGGTCGTTCAGTCCATTGGGCATCACATAGAGGAAGCTCGGCGTGTCGCCCTCTACGCCCCATTTATACGTGGGATATTCCTTGCCCAGCGCGCCCTTGCCCTGAATCATGTCCTGATGCTGCTGCCAGTGGCGCTTGCCCAGTTCGCATTGCTCCTGCCACGCGCCCTCATCCCATATAAACTGCAGGACATCCTGAAAGTCCTTTCGCAGCCACATGTGCGAGCTGTAGGCACGGTTCATCCTCATGCTGTACTGCATATCCTGGTCGGTAATAGTAAAAAGGCGGAACTTGCGGACGAAGTTTCTGACTTCGTCGTCTGTACGGGTCTGCTTCACGCGCCAGATGGCCTGCGCCAGCGTGTTGGCCCCACCCCATGCCGCTACGTAGATAGGCCGCGGGTCGTTCTCATCAGCCAGCAGGATAATCTTCTCGCTGCCTGGCGAGTCGTTGCCCTCGCCAATGGCCTTGATACCACCATGAATGCTACCCATCAGGGCGCAACTCTTGATATAGTCGGCGCTGGGCCAGTAGCCCATGGGCTGATATCCCATCTCAGGATCTACAAAAAAGCCCTGCTGCCCAGAGCGTTTCATCAAGTTGGGCACATCCTTTCGATAGGCCTCAATGACGCGCTGCAGATACTCGGCCCACTCCTGCGGATAGGGGTCGCAGTTCCACCCCACACTCGTGATGATAGCCTCTATCTCGAAACAGTCGGCATACGCCATCAGCCTCACCATCGACTCCATGTCATCAGGCTCCACGTCAGCTGGCGCTATGTCCGTACACACCACCAGTCGTGGTTTCAGCTCTTTCTCCGCTGCCCACGCCGTCAACGGCATCAGTAGCAGCATCCATATCACAGCTTTCTTTATCATAACTCGCTGATTTACAGTCTCACGCCAAACGACAGACGGGCGTAGGCATCGAAGATGTTCACCTTGCAATTGTCACTCTTATAGTTGAAGTTATTGTACTGCGCCTGGGCGCCGATGAAGTAATTGCTCCAGTTGTAGGCAATGCCGAGGCGCAGGTCAAGATTGAAATGCATCATGCTGTAGATAACCTCAGGCTCTGCCTCCCAATAGTCAAACTGACCATTATTCACATCAGCCATCAAAAGGGGCTTATGCGTCTTTCCGTTGGCCCACGTCTTCGTCTCCCTGTTCCAGTCGCCGTAGTCGTCTACAGCCTCTATCGGCGCCATCTTGTAGTTCGTTTCGTATTTATAGGCCTTCACGCGGTCATAGACGCTAATGGTAGGCATCGCCATCACGTTGACCACAAGCCCCCGCAGCGGCACCCAGTTGTAGCCATAGCCCACGCCGATGTTGGCCTGGTGCACCTTGGCGCGGTAGATGCCGTGACCAATAATCATATAGACAAAGTTCTTGATGTCATCATAGTCGAACGACGACTGATACCATGTGGCTCCCAGCAGCAGCGATCCTGCCGAGTGGCGCTGTATCACCGACTGGTTGTAGGCGGCAGCCTGCGAGTAGCGGCGTCCGTTAAACACGTAGTAGCCGTTGATATAGGTGGAACGTATCCACACAGGTGCCGGCATGTTGACGGTAGTGCTTTCTTTCGACCCTACGCCCGTGTCTAAATTGCGGTCTTCCGCATTAAACTCGGCATCTTGGGTGTTGAAGCGTCTCAGTCTGAAGTTGAAGCCGTACTTGGCACCAGTCGAGCTGATAGAGTAATAGCGACCTGCGTTCTTAGTCAGCGACTTGGAATAAGAGAACCCCGTACCGCGATAGCCCACCCAGAAACCCACAGAAGAGGCCACAGGAGGTGTGAAGCACAGTTCCCAGTCCGCATGCTCGTTGTATTCAGGAAAGTCAACGCTCTGGCTGTAGTCCACGTCCACCACGTTCTCCTTATAGCGCAGTATCACCCTCCAGGGCTTGTCAGGCACCTCAATATACAGAGGGTCCACCTTTCCCTTGGCCTTGTCGTCCAGGTACTGCTGCACCTCGCGAAGACGCACCATCAGGCTCGACTCGCTCTTCTCCGTACCTACGCTGTCAGTAGTCACTTGCTCCTGCGTCGTCGATTGCTCTTGTGCTGCTGCATTCAACGAGAATAGCAGGCAGCATACTATCACTCTTCCTATCATCATCAGACATTTTTCTCTAAGAATCGCAGCTCAGCCTCCAGCATCTCCAGTTTCGGCATGCTGTAGCCAGCCTCGCGGGCTATCTCTATGGGACGCGTGTACAGATAGTATATCTCCATCTGTCGGTGGAAGTCATAGTCCAGTCGCATCGACGGCGAATAGGGCGTCATCGCGTCCGTGGTCTCAATCATCTTGTCCACAAACGCCTCGTCCACGTTCTTCACGCCCAAGTGCTGTGCAGCACCCACCACCTCCATCATCTGTTCACGAATCAGCCGTCGTGTCGATGCGTTCTTCAGCAGCAGGTCCGTCTGCGTGTGCAGCGCCACCGTCATCCCGTTGAACGGCATGTTCCATACCGCTTTTTTCCATCGCGCCTCGTTATATTCCACCAGTCCCGTCTCTATGGCGGCCTGTCTAAACTCATCCACCACGGTCTGCATCAGCGCCTCGTCGCGGCACGAGTAGTTAGCCAGGTTGATGCTGCCGTAACACTGGTGGCTCACGACGCCCGGCTCCGTCTTCGCCGAGCATATAAATGCCAGTCCTGCAGCCAGTTGCACATCGGGGAACATCTTCTGCACGTCCTCCTCTACCCCGATGCCGTTCTGTATCAGCACCACCAGCGTATGGTCGTGCAGCAATGGTGGCAGCAGCGTCTGCAGCTTGCCGTTGTTCACCGACTTCAGGGCCACCAGCACCACGTCGCATGGTGGCATATCCTCCGTATGCTCATAGGCGTTCACGTCAGCCAGGTGAAACGAGCCGTCGCACGAGTCCACCTGCAGTCCATGCTCTTTCACATATCCATAGTCGCTACGCAGCAGGAAGTGCACCTCCTGTCCTGCCCTCGCCAGTTTTGCGCCGTAATATCCGCCAATGGCACCAGTGCCTATTATTCCGTATCTCATGTTGATTGACTTATAAATGATGACTCTGCAAATGTACAAACAAAAATCAACATACACAAGAGAATGAGTGTTTTTTTGCCGTTTTTAAATGGCTATAATATCTCTCTTGCTATCCAGGCGCAGGCTTCCGCATCGGCAAGGGCATGATGGTGATGCTCCAGATGATAGCCACAAGCGGCTGCAACGGTGTGCAGTTGGTGGTTTGGCAATTCTGGGAAAGCCCTGCGCGAAGCCACACACGTACAATAGAATTCATAATCCGGATAGTCCATCTGATAACAGCGGAAAACGGCTTTCAGGCAACTCTCATCAAAGCTTTTGTTATGAGCCACTAAGGGCAAGCCCTCAATCAGAGGTTCTATCTGTGCCCACACCTTGGGGAACACAGGCGCCTCCTCTGTGTCCTCACGCGTCAGGCCATGTACCTGGCTACACCAATAATTATAATAGTTAGGCTCTGGCTGAATCAAGGAGTAGAAAGAATCCACGATCTCCCCACCACGAACAATCACCACCCCCACGGAGCATATGCTGGTACGTTCGTTGTTAGCCGTCTCAAAGTCTATTGCTGCAAAGTCTCTCATTTGTCATTTTTGCGTTCAGTGGGTTATGCTTCTCTCCTTTATGATGCTCTGGCCTATGGGATATTATTAGTTATTTGACTGCAAATATAACAAATTTCTTTGAAAAGACAAAGCAATCAAGACATTTATTCGTACAAAAAATCGTGGTCATTTGGTCAAGGTCATTTGGTCATTTTCGATTTCGGAAACGCGGTTATTTGCTCACTATATATAAATAAAATATTTATATTATAGTGGCGGTTTTGACAGCATCTGTTTTCGATTTTGACAAATGACCAAATGACCAAATGACCAGACCCAGTTTCAGGTGCCAGGTTCCAAGTAGGTGCAAGAAAAAAAATTTTTCTTCCGTCGGCATTAGAGAACCGCAATGGCGATGTCGTACCTTTGCAACGTCAATTTGAGAGAAGAAATTTGCGCGCCCACGAGAAAAATTTTACGGGCCCACGGGAGAGGTAAAAAAGTCCTTCGGACAGACGCGGATAACCTTCGGATTTGATAAGGAAGATGGAAGACGGAAGTGGCCACCCGTTAGACCAGAACCTTTAGTATTAACTATGAAAAAAAATTACAAACATGACACTGAAAGTAAAAGCAAAAGAACAGTATCACGAGCGAGAACGCTCGGCTTTGCCGCTTTTACCAAGCTGAAAGAGACTAAAAGAACCTTAGACCGTAGGTCAGAGGTACGAATAAGCGAGCAAAATACCAAATCTTTACGTGTCTTTTTTTCTTTTCCATGAAATTCAAAGAAAGATTTCATAAAGTCGCTGAAAAGCTGTACCTTTGTAGGCGCAATGAAGATAATTCATGTAGATATGGACCAGTTCTTTGCGGCTGTGGAGCAGCGCGACCAGCCGGAGCTTCGTGGCAAACCTATTGCGGTGGGGCACGATGCGGAGCGTGGTGTCGTATCGACGGCAAGCTATGAGGCACGACGGTTTGGTGTGCATTCTGCGCAGTCTATCCAGGTGGCCAAGCGGCTATGTCCGCAACTGATTATCGTAGAGCCACACTTCCAGCGCTACAAAGAGGTGTCGGCACAGCTGCATGAAATCTTTCATGACTATACGGACTTGATAGAACCTATCTCGCTGGATGAAGCCTTTCTGGATGTGACGGAGAATAAGCGGAGTATCGAGCTGGGGGTGGATATAGCCCGTGAGATTAAGCAGCGCATACGTGAGACGACGGGGTTGACGGCATCGGCTGGTGTGAGCTATTGTAAGTTCCTGGCGAAGATTGCCTCTGACTGGCGCAAACCTGATGGGCTGACGGTGATTCATCCTGACAGGGCTTTGGACTTCATAGCGCAGCTAAGAGTTGAGAAGATTTGGGGCGTAGGCCCAAAGACTGCCGAGAAGATGCACCACATGGGTATCTTTACGGGGCTTGACCTCAGGAATATGTCGCTGAGCCGACTGACGCAGGAGTTTGGCAAAGTAGGCCAAATATTCTATGACTTCTCGCGAGGCATCGATAACAGGCCCGTTATCTCTGAGTGGGAGCGGAAGTCAGTAAGCTGCGAGCAGACCTTTGAATCGGACATCAGCGAGAATGCTGCCGTTACCATTCATCTGTATCACATGGTGCTGGAGCTGGTTCGTCGCATCGAGAAAAACGACTTCGAAGGTCGAACGCTGACGCTAAAAGTCAAGTTTGCGCGTAAGCGAGAGCAGACGGAAGCGAGCTTCCAGTCTGCCGAGCGTGAGCAAACTCGGCAGAATGCCAAATTCTTAGATTTTCAACAGATTACGCGCAGCATCACCGTTGACCATGTGCTTCGTACTAAAGATCAGATTCTGCCATTGGCCAAACAGTTGATGCAACAGGTAGAGTTTCACTCCCACCCCATCCGCTTATTGGGATTGGGCGTAGCTAATCAAAAGGGGGCTGCAGTACCAGAACAGCAGCCATGGGTAGAACTGGAACTGGAGTTTGAGCCTTGGCCGGATGACCTTGTTTAAGTAGGTGAGTAACAAAAACTCCGCGAGCTTCACAGCCGGCGGAGTACGTCAATCTTTACTTAACTACGTACATATACCAATTGAATAAGAACCCAGAAAACACTGGGTAATATCTCCACGGGCTTCTCAACAGGCGGAGAAATCCTATTCTATTTATTACAATCTATAACTTAATTTTTGCTACATATTACTACTAACATAATGATCTGCTTTATCAGTTAATTGAGCCCATCCGTGTAAGCGGACTGGCACGATATTTATTATGATTCGTGTAATGTACTTGTCTTCAGTTAATTATATATAGGTTTGCGGGTGCAAAGATACAAAAAAGTTTTGATAATCCAAATAAATCGGGAAAAAATTATTTCTCTCCCCATAGCACTTTTATTTCTCCTGATTATTTCGGACAATCATTTGGCAGTTTCAAAATAAATATCTAACTTTGTACCAATAAAAAAAGGTGAAAGGTGAAAGGTGAAAGGTGACATACATGACTAGGACATTAACGATAATGGCGGCGATGCTGATGAGCATGGCAGCATCAGCACAGGAGAACCTGCAGAAGCAGGCAAGCAACAAGGAGGTGGAAAAGGTGTTTACGACGGTGAAGGAACTGCCGATAACAAGCGTGAAGAACACATGGGGAGAGTACGGACCGTATAAGGGCATCTGGTATATGTCGCGCGACTATATGGCGCTGAACACCACCTACCTGTTTCTGAACCGTCAGGCGCTGACGAAAGGCCTACGCAAGGCCGTCGGCACCTGCGCCTTCCACTAAACCATCAGCACCTTCAGCAGCGTCGGTCTTCCTGTAAAGACGGGCCACGAGGGCGCCGCTGATATTATGCCAGACGCTGAAAATGGCACCAGGGATAGTGGCCAGAGGATAGGTGTAGAAATGCAGGGTGGCGAGGCTGCTGGCGAGTCCGGAGTTCTGCATGCCCACCTCGATAGAGATGGCGCGCTTCTTAGCTTCTGAGAGGCCGAGGACACGACCCACGAGATAGCCAATGCCTAAGCCGCAGAGGTTGTGGAGCATGACCACGAGCACCACCAGAAGACCGCCTACCAGCAGACGGTCGGCATTATGGGCCACGACGATGCCCACCACGAAGGCTATGGCCAACGAAGAGAACGCAGGGAGATAGGGCACCACAGCCTTGGTCACCTTAGGCAGGAAGCTCTGGCACAACAGGCCAGCGATGATTGGCGCTATGACCACATAGACAATACTCAGCAGCATGCCGACGGTATCGACCTCGACCAGCGTGCCTGCCATGAGCCATACGAGCAGAGGGGTGAGCAGCGGGGCCAACAGCGTGGAGGTGGCCGTCATACCTACCGACAACGCCAGGTCGCCCTTGGCCAGATAGGTGATGACATTCGACGCAGTACCGCCAGGACAGCAGCCCACGAGGATGACGCCCAACGCCAGCTCCTTGGGCAGCGAGAACGCCCACGACAGCACGAAGGCCAGCAGCGGCATCACCGTGAACTGTGCCATACAACCAATAAGGATGTCCTTTGGACGGCTCAGTACGATGCGGAAGTCTTGCGGCGACAGCGTCAGTCCCATGCCAAACATGATGACGCCCAACATAGGGTTGATGGCCCACGTGTCGATCCAGACGAACGATGACGGCCACAACAATGAGACGGCAGATACCAATAGTACCAGCACGCCGATGTATTCTGAGATATAATGGCACAATGTTTTCATCGATGCAAAGATACGAATAAGTGAGTAAAGTGCCAAAAATTAAAAAGAAAAACTGATGATTGACAATAAGAAAATATCGATATTCCAGCGACCCGCATGGGTGGTGGTGTTTGCCCTGACAGCAGCCATAGCATGGGGATGGGCATTCCCGCTAATCAAGATAGGCTTCGGCGCCTTTGGCATCACGGCCGACATGACAGGCAGCAAGATGCTCTTTGCCGGCATACGCTTTGCGGCGGCAGGATTGATAGTGCTGTCGGTGGCACGCAGCAACGGACGCTCGTTCAGGACCGGCAAGGCGTTAGACTGGACTTTCATCCTGGCCTTTGCACTGATGAACACCACGCTGCACTATTTCTTCTTCTACGTAGGCATGTCGCACAGCGAGGGGTCGCGGGCGGCTATCCTCAACTCGCTGAGCACCTTCCTCGTGGTGCTGCTGGCGTGTGCCTGTTTCAAGAGCGACAAGCTGACATCGCGTAAGTTGCTGGGCTGCATCGTGGGCTTCGGTGGCATCATGGCACTGAACCTCGGAGGCGCTGACAGCGGACAGTTTGTATGGCTGGGCGACGGCATGATCATCCTCAACGCCATCTGCGGCGCATGTTCGAACCTGATGACGCGAGGACTGAGCCGAAGGGTGGACGTCTTCGTAGGCACTGGCTACAGCCTCTTCATAGGCGGTCTGCTGCTCATCATCCCTGGACTGGCCTTCGGCGGCACGCTGCCTCATGTCAACATGCTCGGCATCGTATGCCTGCTGCTGCTCATCGCCATCTCGGCCATCGGGTTCGCACTCTACAACAAGCTGCTGAGCTGTAACCCCGTGGGGAAGGTGGCCATATACAACTCGCTGATTCCCATTGTGGGGGCCGTGACCTCGTGTCTCTGTCTGGGCGAGACGTTTCACATGAAATACGCACTCGCAGGCGGACTGGCGGCACTGGGCATCTATATCATCAACAAAGGAAAGAACTGAGGACTGAGAAAGACTGCGAGGCAGAGAAAAGGAGAAGGGAGAAAAGAGAAGAGGGTACGTCATCAAAACGTACCCTCTATTCTATCATTAATTAAAGCTCTGTTCAAATATTAGTTCTTGAAGAAATCCTTAACGGCTTCGTTGGGAACCATCTGCTCATCGAAGATGTAAGCACCTGTCTTGGGGCTGCGAACCATCTTGATGACCTTTGAGTAAGCGCGACCATCCTTCGAACCTTCGTGGAGGGTAGCAACGGTTTTCTTTGCCATTCTGTACTATGATTACTTAATCTCCTTATGAAGGGTCATCTTCTTCAGGATGGGGTTATACTTCATCAGCTCCATGCGCTCAGGCGTATTCTTACGATTCTTGGTCGTAATGTAACGGCTGGTGCCAGGAAGACCACTATTCTTCATCTCGGTGCACTCCAGGACTACCTGGACGCGATTACCTTTTGCTTTCTTGCTTGCCATGGTCTATTAGTCTCCTATTACTTTAATGTCTTTCCAATCCACGAAGCCATTGGCAACAGCCTGCTTCAGTGCAGCGTCAAGACCTACTTTGTTAATCATACGAAGGCCAGCAGCGCTAATCTTCAACTGAATCCAGCAACCCTCCTCTACATAGTAGAACTTCTTGCTGAACAGGTTCACGTCAAAGCTGCGCTTGGTGCGGTGCTTTGAGTGCGACACATTGTTACCAATCTGTGCCTTCTTTCCTGTAATTTGACAAATTTTAGACATTTCTATCTACTTTTTTGTGTTCCTTAATTATAACTTACTCCAAACAGGGTGCAAAGGTACAACTTTTAATTAAGAATTAAGAATTGAGAATTGAGAATTCTTGCAATCTTAATGTTTTTTAACTCTCCTGCACCGTTTCTTGGTCATTCTCAGGTCTTTCCGACTTCAGGAACTCACAAAACAGCTGCATGGCTTTGTTGGTTGCATTGAGCAGATTGATGTCGCGACCCTCGTCCTCGGAGAGCTTACAGGTAATGACATTTTCTGTGGTGCCGCAAGCCAGCCAGATGGTGCCTACGGGAATCTCCTTGGTGCCGCCACCAGGACCTGCGATACCTGTTGCTGCAATGGCATAGTCGGTGTTGAGTGCCTTGCAGGCGCCCTTGACCATCTCGATGGCCACCTCCTCACAGAAGGCCGTCTTCTCCTCAAGCAGCTCGTGAGAAACGTATAACAGGTTCTCTTTCACCTCGTTAACATAGCAGATGATGCCACCCTTGAAGTATTTCGAGGCGCCAGGAACGGCTATCAGAGCCTCAGCAATGCGTCCTCCCGTGCAGCTCTCTGCTGTACTGACAGTCTTTTCACTCTCCCAGAGCAGTTGACTGACTTCCCTGCTCATCATTTTTCCTTCGAGATCCATCTTGATATTTGACTATTTTACGATTTTACTATTGGACTAATTACTATTTGAATGTCACCTTTGAAAAGGCGGGTGCGTCGATGGGACAGAACTCGCCGTCGAGATACTTATAATGACCCACGATACCTATCATAGCGGCATTGTCGGTGGTATAGCTGAACTTAGGAATATAGATGGTCCAGCCATAGCGGCGGGCATGATCCTGGAAAGCGTTGCGCAGACCGTTGTTGGCACTCACACCACCAGCTACTGCCACATGTTTGATACCTGTCTGCTTGACAGCCAGACGGAGCTTCTTCATCAGGATATCGACGATGGTCCACTCCAACGAGGCGGCCAGGTCTTCCTTGTGATGCTCCACAAAGTCGGGGTCGTCGTCCACCCACTTACGCAGGTTATAGAGGAACGAGGTCTTCAGGCCCGAGAAGCTATAGTCGAGTCCAGGGATATGGGGCTCGGAGAACTGATAGGCCTTGGGATTACCCTGACGAGCCAGACGGTCGATGATGGGTCCTCCAGGATAGCCCAGTCCCATCACCTTCGAACATTTGTCGATAGCCTCGCCAGCAGCATCGTCGATGGTCTGTCCCAGCACCTCCATATCGTTATAGGCATTCACCTTGACAATCTGCGAGTTGCCACCGCTGACCAGCAAGCACAAGAACGGCAGGGGCGGCGGATTGAAATCGCCCTCGCCACCATCGATGAAGTGGGCCATCACATGACCCTGCAGGTGGTTGACATCGATAAGGGGAATGCCCAACGAACGGGCAAAGCCCTTGGCGAAGCTGACACCTACGAGCAGCGAGCCCATCAAGCCAGGACCACGGGTGAAAGCCACTGCCGTGAGGTCGTCCTTGGTGATGCCTGCACGCTTGATGGCTTGGTCGACCACAGGCACCACATTCTGCTGGTGGGCCCTGGAAGCCAACTCTGGCACCACGCCGCCATAGGCTTCGTGTACGGCCTGCGAGGCTGTCACATTCGACAGCAGCACGCCATTTTTCAGCACTGCCGCCGACGTGTCGTCGCAACTCGACTCTATACCTAATATATATATATCGTTGTTCATCTCTTTCTTTTGTCCTTATAACGTCATTTCGTTATTCCGTTATATCGTTATTCCGTCATTCCGACTTTAGTAAGTCAGTACCTCCACCCCGTGCTCCGTCATCAGCAGGGTGTGCTCCCACTGGGCGCTGGGCTTCTCGTCTTCTGTAATCACCTCCCAACCGTAGGGGTCGTCGGCATCGATAAACACACGCCACGAACCCATGTTAATCATAGGCTCGATGGTGAAGACCATACCTGGCACCAGCAGCATGCCTGTGCCACGATAGCTGTCGTGGTCCACCTCAGGCTCTTCGTGGAACTTCAGCCCTACCCCATGGCCAGCCAGGTCGCGCACGATGCCATAGCCGTATTTCTTACAGTGCTTCTTGATGGCGTGACCAATATCACCCACAAAGCCCCAGGGCTTGGCGGCCTCCATACCAATCTCCAGGCATTCTTTGGCCACACGCACCAACTGTTCTTTCTCGGGAGTGGTCTTACCTATTATAAACATACGCGAGGCGTCGGCATAATAGCCATCGAGAATGGTGGTGAAGTCCACATTGATGATATCGCCCTCTTCGAGCACATCCTCCTCCTTGGGAATACCGTGACACACCACCTCGTTGATGCTGGTGCAGACACTCATAGGGAAGCCCTCGTAGTTAAGACAGGCAGGAATGGCATGATGCTCCTCGCAGTAGGCGCGACAAATCTTGTCGATCTCGAGAGTGTTCATGCCAGCATGGATCTCGGCAGCCACAGCATCGAGCACACCAGTGTTGACCACACCGGCTCGGCGGATACCTTCTATCTGCTCAGGAGTCTTGATTAAATCGGGAGTAGGAACCAACTTGCCCTTATCCTCCCAATACATGATTTTCTTATCAAATTCAGTAGGCTGCTGCCCAGGTTGGCAGTGCCATCTGCGTTTCTTTCCCATATATTGTTTTCGCTAAGACGGTGCAAAGGTACGCAGAAATGATGGAAACGCAAAATTTTCGCCGATTTATTTATTCCACTTCGAAAATTCCGACACCGTTTCGACCAGTGCATGGGTGTTTCCCATATCGAAGCGCTCACCTTTCAGACGCAAGCCTATCAGGCCAGAACGCAGACGAACGGCATCGAGGGCTGAGGTCAGCTCAATCTCCTTCGTCATATTGCCTGAAGCATCGGCGGCGGCAACGTCGGCAGCCAGCTGCTGGAACACCTCTGGCGTGAGGATATACTGTCCGAAGATGCTGCAATACTCTTTCTCGCCCTGTTTGTTTCTCACACCCAGGAACTCCTCCGAATAGTTGGCAGTAGGCTTCTCTACCAGCGTCTTCACATGCATCACACGCTCGTCCTTATCCTCCCAAACACCACTCATGATGCCAAAATGGCTCACAGTCGACAGGGGCACAGGATAGAGTCCTACCAGCAGCTTATTGTAGCGTTCGTAAGCTTCTATCAGCTGCAGGGCGCAGGGTTTGTTGGTCAGCGACCTATAGAGCGTGTCGCCCAGCATCAGCAGCACAGGCTCGCCCTTGGAAAAGCCTGCAGCCTGATAGACCGCATGACCAAAGCCACGCTTCTCCTTCTGAATGACATAATGCAGATGCTTGCCGATGTCGAGGATGCGGTTCTCGTACTCCTGGCTCTCAGAGTTCAGCTTGGCGAAATGCTCCTCGCTGATCTGACGGTCGAAGAAGTTCTTGTATTGCTGACGTTCATCCTCGCTGCCCAGCACGATGCACACCTCCTCGATACCGCTTTGCATCAGCTCTTCGAGCAGGATGAGAATGACAGGACGCACCATACCATCAGGACAGGGTATGGGGAAGAAGTCTTTCTTCATGCAGCGCGTAGCAGGATAGAGACGTGTGCCGAAGCCTGCCACAGGGATGATAGCCTTACGCACCGTATGCACGGGTTTAATGGTAAGGCTGTAGGCATGCATACCTTTTCCGTTGAGATAGTCGACCAAGAGCTTCTGACTGTTCTCGTCCTTGGTGAGGAACTGCACAGAGCCGTCGCCATGTGAGCCTACGCCCTTGCCGCCGTAAGTCAGGCTCTTGACGTATTCATCAGCCAGGATAGCCTTCAGTTTCGGCGACTTCAACTCGTCAGGACACAGCGGCGCCACCTGTCTGTCGAACAACTCCTCAGTCTCTGTCATCAGGCGACCCAGCTCTTCCACCTTGCCACTGGCCATATACTGTATGGCCCTCTCGATAAACTCTTGGTTCTTAGAGCCCAGTGCTTCGTGCAGCAGGCGTTCCTTATCGTTAGAGGGGAAGGGATAGGCTTTGTTGAGGTCTGACAGAATCTTAATGGTGTTCTTCACGCCGCAGAGGTCGGCAAAGACCCAATACAGATGCTTCTTCACGTTAAGCGTCTGCACCTCTATCTCATCGCCGTCGAAGGTCATCAGATTAGGCTTCACGCCAAAGGCACAGGCCTGGTCGAGACGTCCACAACGCGAAGAGGTGCGTAGCTCACCAACATAGGCGATGTTCATCTCGCCCATGGTGTTCAGGTTCAGCTTATAGATGAGATTGAAGGCTCTGGCTACCAGCACACAGATGGCTGCTGACGACGAGAGGCCGCTCTTCATGGGCAGCGTCATTTCAGTGATGGTGATGCGTACACCACCCACCTTATACCATTCGAGCATATAGGAAGCCACTCCAGCACAATAGCTGAAGAAATCGCCAGAACGTGCCACACGCTTCAGCTCCTGTTCGTCCATCTGACAAGAGAAGTCATTCCATTCGTCCTCCATCTGAGGGGCAGTACAATACAGCTCGAAGACGGATGACTTCTCTACTTCAGCATAGATGCCCTGTTCAATACCTGTCACGATGGCAGCACCTGGGACGATGTCGGCATTCATCGTGCGGTAATGCCCTGCCCAGTCTGTATGTTCTCCAAACAGACATAGTCTGCCTGGCACGAAAAGCTTCAGCATGTTTAATTAAGTGTTTGTTTTATGAAGTGTTTGTTATTTTTTCAGAGGCACCAATACACTGAAGGTAGACCCCTCGCCTACGACAGACTCCACTCTGACGTCGCCATCGTTCTTACGGGCGAAATCAGCGCACAGCTGCAGACCCAGTCCAGAGCCTTCCTCACCACCAGTACCATAGGTAGTATCGCCTTTCTTGAAGATAGAGTCCAAGCGCTCTGGGTCGATACCCACACCATGATCATGCACACTGATCTTGGCAAAGTCGCCCTCTGTGCTCAACGAGATCTCTATCGTGCTGTCCTCTGGCGAGAACTTGATAGCATTAGAAAGGAAATTACGCACAATAGTCTTCAGCATATCGTTGTCAACAACAGCCACAACGGGCTTGTCGCTGCCTTGATAAACCAGATTGATCTTCTTGGTCAGCGCAATCATCTCGAAGATATCGACAACACCAGGAATAATATCGTTGAGGTCAAGTTCCTGACGCACCACATTCAGGCGACCCGTCTGACTCTTCGTCCATTTCAGCAGGTTATCCAGCAGGTCGTGCACCTCCTCACTCTCGCGGTTGGCCTTATCGAGCAACTCAAAGAGCTCGGGGCCTACCACATCCTTCGACACCGAGTTTACCACGAGGTTCAGCACCATACGGATGCTGGCCATTGGCGAACGCAGGTCGTGGGCAATGACGGAATACATCTTGTCACGATTACTGATGGTGGCACGCAACTCAGAGTTCTGCTTCTCGATGATACGTGTGGCAGCCACCAGCTTGATTTGGTGGAATACACGAACTACCAACTCCTCCTTGTTGAAGGGTTTGGTAAGGAAGTCGCTGGCTCCTACCTGGAAACCATGTACCAAGTCACTAGGATTGTTGAGGGCCGTCAGGAAAATAATGGGTATATGGGCTGTCGCAGGATCCTTCTTCAAGATCTGGGCGGCATCAAAACCACTGATATCAGGCATCATCACGTCCAACAGAATCAAATCAGGCTTCTCGTTCTTGGCCTGTTCAATACACATATTGCCGCAATTAGCAGTACACACCTGATACTTTTCGTTAGACAACAATATTTTGAGCAACAACACGTTGCTCATCACGTCGTCGACAATCAGAATTTTATAATCACTTTTAACAATCCGTGATTCAAGATTCTCTGTTTCAAGCATAAATGCTTATGGTTTTGTTTGTATTTTCGTTTACAAGTTAGTATTCTCGACTGCAAATTTAGACATTATTTTTCTATTCACCAAAAGATAACATAAAAAATTTTCCTTTTCAGGTTAAAAATATGCTAAATAGACATAGGTATAAGAAAAAATCACTAACTTTGCAGCCTGAATGGAAAAAGTAATCATGGGCATTGACCCAGGCACCAACATCATGGGATACGGCATCATTCGCGTGAAAGACGGGAAGGTGCAGATGGAGACGATGGGCATCATCGACCTGCGGAAATTCGGTGACGCCTACTTGAAGTTGGGACACATCTTTGAACGTGTGACAGGCATCATCGAGTCGTATATGCCTGACGAGGTTGCCATCGAGGCCCCTTTTTTCGGCAAGAACGTGCAGTCGATGCTGAAACTTGGTCGCGCCCAGGGGGTGGCTATCGCCGCAGCCATAGAGCGCAGCGTTCCCATTCACGAATACGCCCCTATGAAGATAAAGATGGCGCTAACGGGCAACGGCAATGCCTCGAAGGAACAAGTGGCAGGCATGCTGCAACGTCTGCTGCACATCCCTGACTCTGAGATGGGTAAGTTCATGGACGCCACTGATGCCCTTGCTGCCGCCTACTGCCATTTCCTGCAGATGGGCGTCCCCGACTCTGGTGGTCCGCACTATAAGGGCTGGAAGGACTTTGTCAACAAGAACCAAGATAAGGTATGGAGCGGCAAAAAATCATAGTCATTGCTGGAAAGAACGGTAGCGGTAAGACGCTGTACGTGGACCAAATGCGCAAGCAACTGGCCAGCGACAAGGTGCGCTATATCGCCTTCTGCGACACCTATGGCGCCGCCACCGACAAGGCCTACTACCTGCAGCTACGCTGGAATCAGCACGACATTGACAGCGAGACGCCCTTTGCGGGTCAGCAGCTGGAGCATATCTACCAGCTGACAGGCGCAGACACCCCAGAACGGCGCCAACTGAAGGATTCGCTCGTAGAGCTGTTTCAGTTTGAAGGCCTGCTCGACAAATACCTCATCTCACTCAGCAGCGGCGAGCTCAGGAAGTACCAGCTCATCAAGACGCTGCTCTCCAACCCCGAAGTGCTGATTCTCGACAATCCTTTCATAGGTCTCGACGCCCTGACCCGCCAGCAGTTGAAAGAGCTGCTGCCCATGCTGAGTCGTGAGCGCCACCTGACCATCTATCTGGTGGTGGCACGCATCGAGGACATTCCCGACTATGCCGATGAGGTTGTCTGGATAACCCCTGAAGACGAACTTTCTGCCCCACCCCTCAGCCTCGACGAAGACAGACGACAGGCTATCCTGTCGCTGACCTCACACGCAGACGACTATAACAGCGACATTGTTGTCGAGATGAATAAGGTGAGCATCCGCTACGACAACCGCACCATCCTCTCAGACCTCGACTGGACCATCCATCAGGGCGAATGCTGGGCTCTGGGAGGCCCCAACGGCAGCGGCAAGTCCACGTTGCTGTCGCTTATCTGTGCCGACAACCCACAGGCTTATGCATGTGACATCAGTCTCTTTGGACGACAGCGCGGCACTGGCGAAAGCATCTGGGAGATCAAGCGCCACATAGGTTATGTATCGCCAGAGATGCACCGCTCTTATCAGTATAACATCCCAGCCATACAGGTGGTGGCCAGCGGACTGAAGGACACGATGGGACTCTACACCCGCACCAATGAAGCCGAGCGCGAACAGTGTCGCTGGTGGATGCGCATCTTCGGCATCGCCCACCTTGAAGAGCGACCTTTCCTCACACTTAGCAGCGGCGAACAGCGCCTGGTGCTCGTGGCACGAGCCTTTGTAAAAGACCCTCAGCTGCTAATTCTCGACGAACCGCTGCATGGTCTCGACACCCAGAACCGCCAGACGGTGAAGGACATCATCACAATTTTCAGTCAGCGTCCAGGCAAGACCCTCATCATGGTGTCGCACTACGAGGAAGAGATCCCTGCCTGCTTCACCCTCAGAAAACGGCTCATAAAGCAATAAAAACGACTAATAAATAGAAAGCAACTAACAAAATCAATAGCTATATGAAAAGACTATTCATTACACTCGGATTAGTGTTTACTTTGGTTTCCAGCGCCTCTTCTCAGGAGATATACTACGAGATTCGACGCAGCGCACAGGAGAACGTCGACAACCCAGCCACTAACGCTCTGGTTAAGCAATTCAGCCTGTTCAAGTTGGAAGCCCTGAACTATATGGTCATCAAGATGAAGGAAGAGATGCCCGACTCCACCGCCGACTTCCTCGACCGTCAGGCGCTGGCGCTCAACACCTTCCTCACCAGTTATACGGCTTCGCTCATGGAGAGCAAAGACGACCCTGCCGCCCATCAGGTGAAAGTCATCAAGGCCTATATGGATGCCTCGTACTCGACCCCCCTGTTCAACGACCCAGACAAAGAGATGGTGTTGGCATATTACAGGAACGGAAAATGCTTGACTCGTTTCTCACTCGACACCGATTGGCGACGTGCTCTTCTGGCTGCAAGAGAGCTGATAAAGGTCATAAAATAACTATCAGAAAACCAATATCTTAACACCTATACACAAAAGTATCACTCCACCTATTAGTTCTGGCTTGATATAACCCTCTGCAATACGTCCAAAACGGACACCCAGCAGATGGCCAGCAACACCGAAAAGGAGCGACACGACACCTATCCAAGTGAGCGGCACCCAGAGGTCGCTCACTTTTTCGTAGCCCGTAAACGAGAACGAGATACCTACCGCCATCGCATCGATACTGGTGGCTACGGCCAACAGCAGTTGGGTGGTAAGACTATGTGGATTGAAGGCATGATGCTCCGAGGGCCGAAACGACTCCCAGATCATCTTACCACCAATAAAGGCCAACATGAGGAAAGCAACCCAGTGGCCAAAGGTCTCGATATACTGCACAAAATGTGCTGTAGCAAGCCATCCGGCAAACGGCATCGCTGCCTGAAACAGCCCGAAGAAGAAGCTCATCTGCAGAATGGTTCGCCACATGTTTCTACCCATGATAACACCGCTGACAATAGACACTGTGAAACAGTCCATTGCCAACGCCACTGCCAGTAATATGATGTCAAATAAACTCATTTGGTACAACAACGACACTTTTGAGGGTGCAAAGATACGCATTATTTGTCAATTTCTCGCACGAGTATTTGCATATTTCAATGAATTTGTGTACTTTTGCAGCAAATTTGTGAAAAAATGACACAACATATTGAATTTCAGAATGCGAAAGCCGAAGTGTTTTCGTTCACAGAAGCCGGAGGCGTGAAAGAATACCATGTTATCCTACACGTCACCGACTGCACTATCCCTTTCCAGCAGCAGCTCGATGCCATTCTCGACGCCTATCAGTCTGTCATCACCAACACA